>Ga0209427_10000393_pt1 | contig 45951 bp, 38 predicted proteins | sample DeeMarSWOR136_30_FD_187465 | JGI IMG/M metagenome (GOLD analysis project Ga0209427, IMG submission 187465) | Marine sediment microbial communities from White Oak River estuary, North Carolina - WOR-1-36_30 (SPAdes) (version 2) | ecosystem: Environmental > Aquatic > Marine > Intertidal zone >...
ACAGATAATCAGAACTGCAATTGATAATGGTATTAATTTCATGGACAACAGCTGGGACTATAATAACGGCGTCAGTGAAATCAGAATGGGGAAGGCACTACAGATAGCAGTAACTGATGAATAAACGTTTGATTCTAGTCCTCGATTATGTTTTGCTGAATCTCGATTAGAGTTCCAATCGAAATCCACACTTGTCATACTCCCGTTGTTCGTCGGTTTGTAAGTAAAACACAGCATTATGCTGACTTATTTGTGGTATAATCATACGCAACTATCCTGTATATAGAGGGTACAATGATTGGTCTTAAGGAAGATGAAATCCGTACTGAAATTGACAGCGGTGCATTTGGCATTATGTTTATGAATATCAAAGGTAAAGAACTTCGCAAGTTAGCAGAAGGAGTAGTCAGAGTAATTGCCATGAATAATGCGGCTATCGAACAAGACCTCAAGAAGAAAGGTGTACTGTAGTCAGCTATTATCATGCTCGCGCCTTCACCCTTCGCTTGCGTTTAGTCTTAGGTGGTTTTGGTGCCTTCTTCAGCACTGTACCACACAGCAAGCAAATGACATCGTCATCTTCAGTTGTAATCGGGACGCCAAATATGGTCCTTTTTTTGTCTGTTGTTTCACGCCTAGATTATAGTAATGACAATCGGCGGACCTTTTTCGGAATCTTGCTAAATAACCTGAACAAAATATTCAATTACTTGAAATGCTGACCGAAAACCGATAAAATCAGGTGTCGGTTGACCTAGTGTCTTGACACCCTGATTCCTTCAAAAATCCCTCGGCAGGGACGGTCTTCTGAAGCTGGTAGGCCGTGCAGGTCTCGAACCTGCGACACCCTGATTAAAAGATACAGGAGGTTTATCCCTGAGCGTGTAAATGAGTAACTCCAAATAAGTCTATATTGGTGATTTAGATTCGGGTGGTACTACAAAGTACCACCTCGTCATTTATCATGGCTGAAAGTTGGTTAGCAGAAATGTTAGCAAAAAGACTATTGCAGATGAACACGAAAAGGATATCAGAGAGGCAATCTATTTGATACCAAGCACGGGCAAAGGCGAAAGGTTGATGTGGCCGGATTTCGGCTGCGGTATACACGACTATGTTTTCACCACTTTAAACACGGCGAACATCGGTCTCATTGAGTCGAATGTAAGTGATTCCCTAGTTATGCGGGAAACCAGGATAGAACTGCTGAATGTCAACGTAAGCACCGATAAAGCCAGTATAGGGGAACTCGACATCAGCATAGATTACTGTGTCAGATATACCAACAATAGACTGAGGCGTAATACCAATTCGAACGGTGTGATGGTACAAGCAGTGGTCTTGGAGGTGGTTTATTCTGATGGAAGGAACTCCCATCGAAAGAATGGTAGTTGAGCTTACCGAGCAGACACGCACCAGGTTTTATGGCAAATACCGTGGCGTTGTGACAGATGTTGATGGTCCCGAGGATATGGGTCGTATACGGGCAAATGTACCGGAGGTGCTAGAGGATGTGGAATCGCCTTGGGCTCTGCCCTGCGTACCGTATTCTGGTAACGGTGTGGGTGTCTATGGTATCCCACCGGTTGGCGCCGGGGTCTGGATTGAATTTGAAGCCGGTGACCCGGCACAAGCGATATGGACTAGTTGCTGGTGGTGCGGAACCAACTGCCAAAGAGATACAAGAGGTTTGTCCCTGAGCGTAAAGAAGAGTAATTTATGACAATTCTATATTGGTGATTTAGCTTCAGGTGGTACTACGCAGTACCACTTTATCATTTAATATGGTGAAAAGTTCGTTAGCAAAAATGTTAGCAAATTTTGAGGATTTGGCTAGTAGGCGGTATATTACGATAGATAGAGCTCTATTGAGTGTCACGTCTGTAAAAGTGTAGGTCGAATGGTAGCCAAACGATATGAAATAGCATATGAGCCATTATGGCAGAAAAAAGTCCGTATTGCCAGAACAACCAGCCGAAGATTAGTGCAGCCCATAAATTTGAACTAATCGCTAGAGTGAGGAACATAGGTGTTTTTTGACATCCAGCTGCTAAATGACTGGGTAAATGGCCAAGACCGAATAATACTCCAGAGATCACGATTGCTATCCATACCACTAAAGCGGTTGGATCCCCTGCTAACAATGATCCTAACCAAACAAGGAGACTCATCAACCCCCAGCGAGTCAAAACCTCCTCATATATACCACCATAGAGAATACGGCCCCATATCCCCAACCCCATTCTTAGGTTTTCCATACTCTTCACAGTCTGGTCATCCAATCGTGGTCTGAAAATGAGATAATAAGCAGCAATGAAGAATATCGAGCCGCCAATCCCTCCAATTAATGCAGGAACAATTTGTGGTCGTAGTGCGTTCCATATTGACCCACCAGAAACTAAAGCTTCAAAAAATGGTGTTTGCAGATCGACACGATACGCGACAGCTGTCCCAACTGCTGCAGCAATCGCAATTAGAGTCAAACTACCTGATATTGAAATAATGATAAGGACAGGCTTTGGCGGTATTTTCTGGCCAGCTGGTGGTTCGCTTACAACAGTCTTCTCAACGGTATTAAGTACTTGGGGAATAGCTACTATTACACCAGGCGTAGATACTCCTAGAAGGCATAGGAACAACAACCAATCAAACAATTGCGTGCGACTCTATATAGGACTTTATGGAATACATTAGTAGATATGTCTAGGCTCTGTCAACAAAATAATTAAAAAATACAAGAGGTTTATCACTGAGCGTAAAACAGAGTAATTCCTAATACTGCTTTCTAGGTGATTTAGGTTTGGGTGGTACAATTAAGTACCACCTTGTCATTTAAAGTGGTTAGGAGTTCGTAGCGCTAACCTCAAAATATTGGGCAATAGGCTCTCCAACTAGTAGGCCTTTATGCAATGAAAGTCTGTTCTTGTGTCAGTATAACCGTTAATTGTTTGATAAACGTGACGAATTAGAGACAGGCGCTATGGATGGTATCGGAGATATTGTACATGCGAAGGATGGCTTTTTCTCGGTCTGGAAGACCATTGGTGGCAATTGCCACTACCAGGTCACGAGAAGGCTCGACGAAGCCCAAAGAACTGCGATTACCGCCATGACCATAGGCGGACGGGGTACACTGGCGACCGAAGATGGTTACCATAGGCTCATAGGGCCCCTTTTGGAATCCTAAGCCCCAGGGTGATCTAACCTCTACCCCCCAGTTAACAAGAAAGATTCTGTCCACCATATTCTTACGATGGGTGGCTGTGAAAAGGTCTACCGTTTCCTTCTTCAGGATATGGGTGCCTTCCCACTCACCCCCGTTCCAGAGAGCTAGATACAACCTACCCAGGTCATGAGCCGGGCCATAACAGGTGCCGCCGGGTAGGGTGCGCCGTCGTGCCCTAGGGTCATTCCATGCTTCCATATTGATTGGCTGAGCGGACCTTTCCGAAATCTGAGACAGGCGGTCACCGAGTTCGGTGGCTCGTGCTTCACTAATCCCCAAGGTGGTATCCTTCATGCCAAGGGGCCTTGCTATCTCCTCTTCCAGATAGACTTCAATAGGACGTCCATCCACCCGCCGCACGATTTCTCCCAGAATACACCAGCCAGATAGAGGGTGGTAGCCTGCTTCGGTGCCCGGTTCCCACTCCGCTGGTTCTTCGCATATTTTCTGGATGGCTGTGTCCCAATCGTAGCGTAAGAAAGGAAAGTTGTTCATCGGGAAACCGCCTGTGTGTGTCAGGACGTTTCGAATTGTAACTGCCTCTTTACCGTTGGTAAATTCGGGGATGTAGCTCTGGATACGGTCATCCAGACTCAACTTGCCCCGCTCGATTTGCTGCGCGATAGCCACCGATGTTAACGGCTTACCAGCGGAGAACCAAAGCATCACTGAATCGGTTCGTAGTGGTACCGCAGGTTGAGCCTCACCGATTGCTATATCGAGAAGTGGCTGGCCCTTGCGAGCCACAAAAAGCTGGGCTCCATCTTGTAGACCTTGCTCCCGCTGCTCCTCTAATAGCTGTATAGCCTTCTCTAATCCTTCTCTGGCTACCCCGACCTTCTCGGGGTCACGTATGAGTCCTCCGTCCACGTTCAGCCCCTTTCATTCGATAAGATAGATAAATGGTTTTTATGCCTCAAGGATTTCTTTATGCTTCAATGCACGCTCTAGGGAGGGCTGCATTTTCATCTCGCGGAACTCACTGATGGCGAAGTCCAGGTGCTGCAATGCTTCCTTTTTCTCCTCCGGGTAGTGCTCCAGGAGTAGCTCACCAAGCTGGAGCCGGGTGAGGGCTATTTCGGGGCGGAACCTCATATCGGTAGCGAGCTTCAGGGCTTCAGTGTAGTAGGTACGGGCTTCCTCCGGTCTGCCCAGGAGGGCCGCCGCTGCTCCCATATGACGTCCAGCGCAGGTTGTATAAAAATGACCCGTTGTGCGCCTGCTGCTATCAGCTAATCGGTCGAGCAGTAGTTGAACCGCCTGGTGGTGCCCCACCAGAATCGCGGCCTCCAGGAGCTGAATATCATGGTGTTCCGGCCTTTCATCCGCGGCAGAGCCAATGCCAGGACGTGTCATAACATGCTCTTCTATAATCTTCACCGCCTGCTCCTCTCGTCCAAGGTGAGCCAGGCCGAGAGCCATTATTGTAGTATCAGCTGAAGCCTCCAACGTTTGCTCGAGGTAATCGTCGGCTTTTCCAAGATGTAACTGCGGCCTGAGGCTACTTACAGCCGCCTGTATGCTAGCAAATTCATGAAGCTCCAGTTCTTCGCCGCGAGACACGATGTCATGGGCCATTTTTACGGCCTCTTCTAAGTGCCCATCCAGGGCAGCCAGGGCGGTATCGAACGACTGTGATATGAGCAGAAGATTTGCCTGTTTGTTGTGCTCAGCCAGACCTCGGAACTCTATCATGATCTCTTCGGCACGTTGCCGTTGCCCCCAAGTGAGGAAAGTTGACGCCGTCATGTATAGCGCCATGATAACCATTCCGGTACGCGACATTGCCGCCAGTTCCTCAGCCAGTCGAAGCTGTTCCTCAGCATGCTGTGGCGCCAATACGAAGTGCATCCAGTAGGAGGCAACCAGCCAGAATGTTCCGGGCTGGTCAAGGCGACGAGCCAGCTCAAGGGCTCTACTGAGTAGAGGGACTCCCTCGTCTGGATGGTCCATAGTGCATTTAACTGTTCCTAAAAACATGTCAGCCCGAGCCCGGTCTACTGTGTCTGGTTCAGCATATTGGTCAGCTCTCTCCGCCCACTGGACTGCCTCAGGGCTGCGAAACGCCGACAGAGCACCATAGTTTATCAACGCAGCCATAGCCCGCCGGCAGACCTGCAATGCACGCTTCCTGTCACCGATATCCTCGGCCAGGGAAAATGCTGCGGGCAGTTCAACGTCGAGAGCACGTCTAGGTTCACCGGCGATATTCAGGGCGCTTGCCAGGACCTCGAGCAGGTCACACCGCTTTCCCTTATCCTCTGGGTCCACTATCTCTTGTATCTTCAGGGCCTGCGCCAGCAACCGTACCGCTTCCGCGTAAGCGTAGACAGACCGTGCTCGTTGCGCGGCCATCTCACCATAGCTGACTGCCTTGGCTAGGTCAGCAGCATCTGAGGAGTATGAGAAATGTTCGGCAAGCTCAACAGCGTGCTCCTCAAGTCGTGTAGCATAAACCTCCTCTAATACTCGGGCTACCTGCTGGTGTAAACGGATACGCTCAGGGGCAATCATCTCCTCATACAGGGTCTGACGGAAGAAGGCATGAGCAAAGCGGTATGTCACCGCCGCTCCCACCGAAGGACGTTCCTCCACAACCGCGGCCCCTTTCGCCTGCCGTAAGACAGCAAACAGCTCGTCTTCAGAAACTCCAACTACGCGTTGCAATACTACCAGTCGGAATTCCCGCCCGATAACAGAGGCAATGGAAAGCAGGCGATTGCACTCCGGGCTCAGAAGGGTCAGACGCTTGCCAATGACGTCCCGCAACCCTTCCGGTATGCTCATCGCTAGAGGTGTATCCCTAGTCGCCCGCCAGCGTCCTTCTTCATGGCTGATGAGCCCCTCTTCGACCAGGTAACGCACTACCTCCTGCACGAAGAGCGGATTCCCCTCTGTCTGCCGGTGTACCGCTTCGGCCAAGCTCCAAGGGATTTCCTGTCCCGTGATGCTCTCCAGCATCCGCCTGACCTCATCAGCATTGAGGCCACGCAAGAGGACGCGGTCAAAGGTAGCAACACGCCTTAGCTCAGCCAGCGCTGCTGACAACGAATGGGTACGGTTAATTTCCACATCGCGATATGTGCCAACAATTAAAAGCCGCACCCCGACAAGGTTGTGGGAGACATGTATCAACATCTCTAGAGTACCCTTGTCGGCATCATGCAGGTCTTCCAGTAAAATAAGCAGCGGCTGGACTTTAGCAGCATTGGTAAGGAAACTGGTAACCGCCTGCATGAGGCGGTAGCGCTCTTCCTCTGGACTCTCGGATGGTTTTGGCTCTACCTTCAGCTTCTCCCTTATCTCAGAGATGATACGGGCAACGTCAGCCGCACCAGTACCAAGCTCCCTCCTCAAGTCTCTGGTATCACGGGTGAGGACATAGGATCGCATCGCTTCAACGAAAGCCAGGTATGGAAGCGACAAAGACCCTTCCTCGTAGCAGTGTCCCACCAGGGTCTTGCCACCTCTGAGTGTCACGTAGGTAGATAGCTGCTCACAAAGGGCGGTCTTACCGATACCCGGCTCACCCACCACCATCATCAAGGCGCCCTGCCCCGACATGGCACCGTCAAAGGCTGCCTGGAGCTGTTTCTGCTCCGTTTCACGGCCAACGAAGACACGGCGGTAGAGGGGACTTTCGGGTGCCGTGGCTACCTGTGATACTGTCTCGGTTACCTTACCCTGTTCAATGGACTCCAGGATTTTGAGGACGTCAGCCGCCGAGGCGGGTCTTTTCTCTGGGTCTTTCTCAAGTAGTTGCAGAATAAGCACTTCTAGTCCCGGCGGCAGGTCGGCCCGGTGCCAGGTGGGTGATACTACCGAGGTGTTGATGTGCTGCCCAATGATAGCCACCGAATCATCCCCGATGAAGGGTGGTCTACCCGTTACCATCTCGTAGAGCATCGCTCCCAGCGAGTAGAGGTCTGCTTTCGGTGTTAACTTGCCGCCCATTGCCTGCTCCGGTGGCATGTAGGATACCGTACCTACCATCATCCCCGACTGCGTAAGGCGGGAGAGGTCGACCGCCACCGCTAGACCGAAGTCGCCTATCTTGGCAGTACCGTCGGCACTAAGCCAGACGTTACCAGGCTTCAAATCTCTATGGATGATACCCTTCGAGTGAGCAAACTCCAGGCCCTGGCAGACTGATTTGGTAATGCCGATAACCTGCTCGAGAGGTAGTCGGTGTTCGGGTGCCTTCTCGATAAGCCCCTCGACGTCCCCGCCGGACATAACAGGCAGGACAATGTAGGGCTGGCCCTCGTGCTCCCCCATATCATGGATAGTGACGATATTGTGATGGTCACCGAGCCTGCCCATAGCCTGAGCTTCACGCTTGATACGGGTACGAGCCTCGTCGTCAAGTTTCTCGATCTTTATAAGCGCAAAGGCAACGTCGCGGTCTAGGGTATTGTCATGTACCAGGTAGACCTTCTTCTTACCACCTTCACCAAGTAACTGCTTGACTTGGTAACGGCCACTAGCAAAGGAGGTGGGTTGAGAGGAGGATGGCGCTTCGGGGGTTGGTACAGGTGCCTGCTCAGTCAAGGGATGGCCGCACTTAAAACAGAATTCATGGTCCTGCGGATTCGCATTCCCGCATTGTGGACACACGATCTCGGACTGGAGCGACTGGCCGCACTTACCGCAGAATAGTGCTCCACCCAGATTGTCGTACTGGCACTTCGGGCATATCATGTCGAACGCCTCTGTGCTGGCTCGGTGCCCATAGTCTAGAGGCAAATCAGGGTGATGTCAAGACGCGAAAGCGTAGAATGAAAAAACATCGAGATGTCGACATGGGCGTAAAAATTACTTGATTCCTTTTTGTTTCAGTGTAAAAAGGTCACAATCTGAGTATTTGTGACATTACGGTTACTACCTACTAAATTGTTAAACGGAATAAAAAAAGGAATGAATGTCTGCCTGCGTGGGGGTGGGTAAGTACCAACAGGGCTGAGGTTCTACGCCCCCAGTATCTCCTTGTGCCTCAGTGCCCTCTCCAGCGAGGGCTGCATCTTCATCTCGCGGAACTCGTTGATGGCGAAGTTCAGGTGCTCCAGTGCCTCCTTTTTCTCCTCCGGGTAGTGCTCTAATAGGAGCTCGGCGAGCTGGAGACGGGTGAGGGCCAGCTCTGGGCGGAACCTCGCATCTGTGCAGACCTTGATGGCTTCCTGGTAGTGCTTACGGGCTTCTTCATATCTGCCCAGAAAAGCGGTGGCAGCTCCAAGATGGCGTGGGACGCATGTCATTGTCCACACAACGTTTACAGGAGCGAAACTGCCGGTGTACCGACGAAGCAGCAGCTCAGCCCCTTCCTGGTGCCTGACCAGCAATGCTGCCTCAAGATACGCAATACTTTCGGACCCGGGGGTCTCGTCCGCGGCGGAGCCAGCACCCGGGCGTTTCACGACAAGCTCGTCCAGCATTTCCTTCACCTCAGCATCCCGGCCGAGGTGCGCCAGCCATAGCACCCTCTCTTCGGGTCTTACTGTTGCCTGACGGGTTTCCATGAACCGAAGATGTTCCTCGAGCTTTCCGAGGTAGAGCGGGGCCTGTCCAGTGCCACCAGTTATTGTGAGAGCGAATTCAAGGACACCCAGTTCCTCGGCACGGGCGAACAGTCGACCATATATCTCTACGGCTTCCTCCAGGTGCCCATCCAGAGTCGCCAGCCAGATGTCATACCACATTGATATGATTCGGTAAAGCCCTACTCTGGAACGCTCTACCAGATCCCGGCACTCGCCCATGCACATCTCATAGCGCTGGCGCTGCCCCCACTCCAAGAAGACAGCGCCCATATATTGGAGGGTATTTATTTGGTCCCGTATGTTCTGGTCAGCACGTGATTGCTTTATTATTTCCTCCATTTCCTCTGCCAGGTGCAGCCTCTCCTCGGCGTGCTGTGGCGCCTGTACCCAATACAACCACAAACTGGCTACCAACATGAATGTGAGGGTGTCACCAAGGCGGCGGGCCAGCTCGAGGGCACGGGTGAGGAGGGGCACGCCTTCCTCCCAATTGTCTACAACGCACTTCACCTGCCCAAGAAACATGTCAGCCCAGGCTCGCGCCGCTGTACCCGGCTCAGCGTAGCGGTCGGCCTGCGCCGCCCATTCGGCTCCCTCAGTGCCGACCTCCTTAGTCCAGCTAAGCAGCGCCCCCCTAGCCAACTGGCAGGTCCGGAAGGCACGCCGGCTGTCACCGATTTCCTCGGCCAGTGAGAAAGCTCTCGGTATCTCGACATCGAGAGCGTGACGAGGTTCGTCTGCCAGGACGAGAGCATTGCCCAGGGCTCGCAGCAGGTCGCACCGCTGGGTCTTGTCCTCTGGGTCAAGCACCTCCTGTACCTTAAGGGCTTGCTCCAGTAGCCGCACGTTTTCCCCGTAGGCGTAGACAGCCAGTGCACGTCGCGCCGCCATCTCACTGTACTCCAGGGCTTTCACCAGGTCCTCATGTTCGGTGCTCTGAGCAAAGTGCTCGGCCAGCTCAGCCGCATGCTCCTCGCGCCGTCTTGCGTACACCTGTTCCAGAGCACGGCCCACCTGCTGGTGGATGCGGATACGGCGTGGGGTAAATATCTCTTCATAGAGTATCTGGCGGAAGAAGGCATGGGTGAAACGGAAGGTAGCACCGACCCCCACGGCGGAGCGCTCCTCCAGCACCGCAGCGTTCTTGGCTTCTTCCAGAGCAGAGAGAAGCTTGTCCTCTGGTACCTCAGCTACTCTCTGCAGAACATCAAGACGGAACTCCCGACCGATGACAGCAGCAATAGAGAGTAGCTGGTTGCACTCCGTGCTCAGAAAAGACAGGCGTTTGCCTACGACGTCACGCAACCCCTCGGGGATGCTCATCTCCAGTGTGGTAACCCGCCACTGTCCTTCTTCACGACTGATAAGCCCCTCCTCAACCAGATAACGTACCACCTCCTGCACGAAGAGGGGGTTGCCCTCGGTCTGGCGGTGTACCGCCTCGGCCAGACCCCAGGGTACCTCCTGCCTGGTGATGCTCTCCAGCATCCGCCTGACCTCATCGGCATTGAGACCACGTAAGAGGACGCGGTCAAAGGTGGCGACACGCCGTAACTCCGCGAGCGCTGCCGATAATGGGTGGCTGCGGTCTACTTCAACATCACGATAGGTGCCGACAATCAGGAGCCTTGCACCTGACAGGTTACGCGAGACGTGGGTCAGCATCTCTAAAGTACCCTTGTCAGAATCGTGCAGGTCTTCTAATATAATCAGTAATGGCTGAACGGTGGCAGCGCTGGTTAGGAAACTGGTGACAGCCTGCATGAGCCGGTAGCGCTCCTCCTCAGGGTCACCTGGTGGTCTCGGCTCTACCTTGAGCTTTTCCCTTACCTCGGAGACGATACGGGCAACATCTGCAGCCCCCGTACCCAGTTCCCTCCGCAAGTCTCTGGTCTCTCGTGACAGCACATAGGAGCGCATCGCCTCGACAAAGGCCAGATAGGGCAGCGACAGCGAGCCTTCCTCGTAGCAGTGACCCACCAGTGTCTTACCGCCTCTCAGTGTGACGTAGGTAGCCAATTGCTCGCAGAGAGCGGTCTTACCGATACCCGGCTCTCCTACTACCATCATCAGGGCACCCTGCCCCGACATGGCGCCATCAAAGGCAGCCTGTAGCTGTTTCTGCTCTGGCTCACGACCAACAAAGACACGGCGATAAAGGGGACTACTCTCCGGGGCAGCCGTTACCTGAGATACCGACTCGGTTACCTTGCCCTGCTCAATAGACTCCAGTGCCTTGAGGACATCACCAGCCGATTCGGGCCGTTTTCCAGGGTCTTTCTCAAGTAGCTGTAAAATGAGCACCTCGAGTCCCGGTGGCAGGTCGGCTCTATGCCAGCTGGGCGATACCACGGACGTGTTGATGTGCTGGCTGACTACATTTACCCAATCATCACCGATAAAGGGAGGCCTCCCTGTCACCATCTCATATAACATCGCCCCCAGTGAGTAGAGGTCGGCTTTTGCTGTAACTTCTCCACCCATCGCCTGTTCTGGAGGCATATAGGAGGCAGTGCCCACCATCATGCCTTCTTGAGTTAGCCGGGAGAGGTCTACCGCCACCGCCAGGCCGAAGTCACCTATCTTGGCGGTACCGTCAGCACTCAGCCAGATGTTACCAGGTTTGAGGTCGCGGTGGATAATACCCTTGGCGTGGGCGAACTCCAGGCCTTGGCAGACGGCCTTGGCGATACCGATAGCCTGCTCCAGCGGCAGCCGGTGCTCGGGTGCTTTCTCGATAAGCCCCTCGACGTCTCCACCTGACATCACGGGCAGAACGATATATGGCTGGCCTTTGTGGTCACCGAAGTCATAGACCGTCACGATATTGGGGTGGTCGCCGAGTCTGCCCATCGCCTGAGCTTCACGGGTAATACGTGTTCTAGATTCCTTATCCAGCTTCTCGGTCTTTATCAGGGCAAAGGCAACATCACGGTCTAGGGTATTGTCGTGGACTAAATAGACCTTCTTCTTGCCGCCCACACCGAGGAGCTGCTTGACCTGATAGCGTCCGCCAGCAAAGGAGGTGGGTTCGGGGGAGGGGGGTGCTGCAGGAGCTGGTGTGGATGTTGGCTCAGTTAGAGAGTAGCCGCATTGTGTGCAGAATTCACTATCTGAGGGATTGGTATGCCCACATTGAGAACATACGTATTCTATATGAAGTGCTTGGCCACATTTCTTGCAGAACTTCGCATCTTCTGGGTTTTCTGTTTGGCATTTCGGGCATTTCACAACGCACTCAACGGTACTGGCTCGGTGCCCACAGTCTAGGGGTAAAATAGAGTGATGTCAAGCCGCCGGACGCAGCCCCAACGTGTGGCCGAGTGACAATCCACCGTTAATTAGCGACTGAAGAACTAATTTGCGCAGCCAGACCGGCCTTTTTTTAGGAAGGCTTTTTCTTTATATTTCTATCTATCCCTCACCGGGATGGATGATAAACGAGCTAGTTCTTGAGATTTCACCTTATGACTTTTTGTTAAATAGACTGAAATTACACACTTCATCGTTCTGTATAAGTATTAAACTCCCCTCAAATTAATACTTACTAAAGTGATCCAATTTAGATACACTGCGCCTTCACTACGCTATCCGTTGAAGTCACTCTGAGAGCAACTACAAATCCCTTGACGACGGCGTTTTTATAGGTGCTGAAACCATGTTCTGTAATTATACTCTTGAAGTCATATTGAGAGTGCAGAAGGTATTGCCTTGCAAACTCAATGTGATACTGGCAGAAAATGGTACTTTGTGAAAGTGAATTGAGAGTGGTAGAAAGCATTGCATTGCAAGCTCAAATAGAAGCATCTTTGAAGGCACTGAAATCATTATGTGACCAAGGTACTTTCAGAGATGCAAAAACTCTCTCATGCGAAGGTACTGAGAGAGGTTCCGGAACCGGGTTCTGTAACCATCCCTATCGAAGTCACTTGGGTAGGTTCTGAACCGGGTTCTGAACCGGTTTCTGAACCGGGTGCTGCACCGGCTGCTGCACCCATACTTTGCCACGGTGCCAAAGCAACTTATGTAAATCCTCTTGCGAAGGCATTTTTATGGGTGCTGCAACTATACTCTTGAAGTCATATTGAGAGTACCGAAGGTATTAATTTGCAGGCTCAATATGGTACTGGTAGAAATGGTGTTTTGTGAAGGTAAATTGAGAGTGTTAGAAGGTATTGCTTTGTAAACTCAATTTAAGAGTGACAGAAGGTAGCATTCTACAAAGAGAATTCAATAGCAACAGAAGATGTCACTATAGAAGAACTTTGAGAGCACTGAAGGCGACAATATCAAAGCACTAGCGAAGGCACAGTATATCTAAATTGAATAATTTTAAGAGAGGTAAATCGAAAACATGTTTAGTGCCCATATAAAACGATGAATTATTGATTGCACTTGAGGATAATAGCACGGTAGCTATTCTGGCCTCAATGTCGACATACACGTTCCAACTGTTCTCAATGCCCATCGATGCTTACGGTATGATTAGAACGTTGCCGATGAGATGCCCCCTCTGATCCTGTGACCTAGTCATCGAGCATCAGTTAGAAACTGGGAGGAAACGCGAGTTCAGCGGAGCGCAAGTATTCTAACTGGAAAAATCATACTTATTATCTGACCTCTTACAAGGCCCAAAGATTTTCAATCTTATGATTTCCTAGGCCCAAAGACCTTGTCGATTTTACAGCCGAGCTTTTTTAACCGGCGATTCCCGGGTGAAGTCACCTCAGAGAAGGCAGGCTCTCCTGCGAGACGTGACAAAGCCGAATCTATTTCAGCACCCGATGTTTTGGGATATGCCTCGAGACCAGTATCTATTTTCTCCTGCATCTCTTCCTCACTCAGTGGCCGCATCTTTCCTACCGCATCTTGTATTTGTTGTGGTGCCAGTCCCAGGTATCTCTCGGTGGTGGCGATAGATTTATGCCCCAGCTGGACCTGGACTGCCTGGATATCCTTGGAGTAATGGTACAACTGTTCTGCGTAGTAATGTCTCAACGAGTGTGCGCTTAGTTTAACACCGGCCTTGTTCGCCCACAACCTTATCTTGTTCGATATGGTGCGGGCGGATAGCTTGAAGATAGGCTCATACGGTTTCATGTTTGAGATGAAGATCAACAACTTACTGCCAAGACCACGGTCGATGTAAACTTTTCTGTCGTCACCACCTTTACCACAGACCACCTCTATAAATGTCTCGTGTATATCACAAGGGCGTAATTTGGCCATCTCAGCGGCTCTCAGGCCGGACCCACACTTGACATCAATTAGCATTAAATCTCTGTCAAGGCATCCTTTATGTGTGCGTTTCGTCTTGATTTTATCTCGCAGCCGCATAATAGTGGCTGGTTCATTGTATTTGGCTACGGTCCTTGGGATCCTCACCTTCATATTCAGGTCATGGCCTATCCACTTCATAAAGCCGTTCAGCGTGTAGTAGTGTTTCCCAAAGGTGGAAAGTCTCCGATCATTGAAATGTTCGGACAGGAATGACTTTGCATTGAGCTCGGTCGGTGGATATCCACCCAAGTAATCAACAAGAAATTTCTTTAGGAGCCTGCTGGCGCTTTCCAGATTGCCTTTATTATGGAGTTTGTTCCGCAATTCGGTCCTGATATAGAGGCTGAGTAGCTCTTGGTTCGTGTATTGTGCAAGTTCCAATTTCCGCCTCATCTCGGGCGTTAGAAGCATCTTTAATAGTGTTCGAATATCCTCGTTGTCTAGGTCCAGAACCCGTGCGCTGGAGCGGGTGACGGGATTCGAACCCGTGACGTCCTGCTTGGGAAGCAGACACTCTGCCGCTGAGTTACACCCGCGACTCTAGTTTAGATTGTAAGAGAAATAGGAGAAAAAGACAAGTTAGCCTTTATTGGTTTAAATAAATGATGGAAAGGACGTACCCCCCAAAAAGAGGTACGCCCTTTATCAGTTTCTGTTGTGTCAGATGAGGCTATTCGAATGTCACCGTCCCGAGTATCTCATCAGGCTGCTCTTCATAGTCAAACGGTAATATAGAGACGGTATATACTTCGATGATAATCCATTTGCCGTCTCTGACCAGCCCGATAATCACACTCTCGTATCCGTAGGCAGCGCTGGAATAAGTAACTTCAGCCTTGGTGAAATCGGTGTCATTGATAGTAACATCACTCTCCGTGAAGGTATCAATCGTCTTTTCGCCGTCAGCGGTCAGGTGAGCAGTGAATACCTCTTCCAGAGTAGCCCCCTCAGCCTCGTCACGGATGATAACTCTTACTGCAGGTACGGTATACGCGGCACCGACTCGCCAGATAACACTGGGGCCCAGGTCTTCGGTCTTCTCGGTCCAGTTACCAGGGTACTCCAGAGAGAACCCGTATTCAGTATTGGTATAGACGGTTGGCTCAACCGGTTCGGGTTCTGGCGGAGCAACACCTGCGTCGGCTACTCCCGTCTTTACCTCCAGCGTATAACCGATATCAAGGTACTGGTCAGTAGTCTCATCATAGGCTGGCCAGGTAACCAGTCCGGGCACACTAGGGTCGCCGGTGGCAGCAAACTGGGCCCATATCGCCATGGTGTTTTCGGCGACCACTTCATCCATCTCGTCAGGCCCCGGTTCCGCTGACACGGCACCACCACCTGCCGAGAGACTGATTACAGTGGGCGAATACAGTCCGTCAGGGATATGGCCAAAGACATATGGTAGTTCGAGCCCGTGGAAGGCGACACAACCCTCGTCCCGCCAGCCAGTGGGCACGTGGCTGAACACATAGATATAAGCATTGGATGATACGGAACTCATCAGTGAAGCCATGAGTGGTACGCTTCCAGTAAATGAACTGACTTCACCTTCGTTGGCCCCGACGATAAGGGGAACATCACTCTGTTCGCCTGCCTCAAAGATGTCGTACACCGGATCAGGCAGGACCCAGCCGTCCACCGTTAGCTGGGGGCTATAACCAGCTGCACTTGCCGCTTCCAAAATATCTTCCCAGCTTAAGGCGCGCATCGCAGCCAGCACATCAGGTTCATCGGAAACGCCCAGCTCCTCGGCTATTGCCTCACCTATAGTTTCCGCATCTTCAAGGGTCAAGAAATAGCCTGGTGAAACTACTCCTGACCCGCTTTCGACAATGGCCCGGTGGAAAAGCCCGTCGGCTAGAGGTGAAGACATGCAGGAAATGGTCTTGGTACCGCCCCCTGACTCACCAAAAATGGTGACCCTGTCAGGGTCGCCACCGAAAGCGGCGATATTGTTCTGTACCCATTCCAGTGAGGCAATCAAGTCTAGGGTGCCGTAGTTCCCGGAAGCATCATTCTCTGATTCCGCAGTGAGCGCGGGGTGGGCCATGTAACCTATGACTCCAAGACGGCTGTTGACGGTTACTGTCACTACACCCTGCTGTGGTAATGCTATGTTGCAGTAGGTATTTGAGTTGCCCGACATTATGCTAAGACCACCACCATGGAAGAAAACCATGACCGGAAGACTATCGGTCGTCTCTTTCGCTGGCGTCATGACGTTTAGGTGAAGACAGTCTTCGCTGACGTCCCCCAACCCATCAGAGGTCTGTGGAGCGCGGTCAGCCCACTCAGTGCACTCAAGCACTCCATCCCAGGGTTCAACCGGCTGTGGTGGCTTCCAGCGTAAGTCACCAATAGGTGGGGCGGCGTACGGGATGCCCCTGTAGGTGCGAACCTCTTCTCCGGCATCACCTGACACGAATCCGGAGACGAGACCGGCATCTGTCATTATCGGGTCAGTTATGTCGGTTGGTTCTTCTTCCTCCTCTTCTTCTTCCTCTTCTTCCTCCTCCTCTTCCTCTTCTTCTTCCTCCTGTTCGCCGTCTCCGCCTCCACAGGACCATGCCACCAGTGTCAGCGCCATGATACAGCTAAGGAATATCCATAAAAACTTCTTCCTCACGAGTTACCTCCTTTTATTTCTTATTTCGAGCGGATTTTAAACGATATTTAATATACTGTCAATACCTTAGGTTTGGTTTTTACGCTTGGGTGCTGCAGAGGCAAGCTGTAGGCCACCTATCTCGAGGACTTGCCTCGTAAGCATGCTTGGGGTAAGATTGGAACGTAGCGCGTCAACTTAGTAAGGAAGGTGTATTCATGGCCGTCACAGGTAGCGAGAGCCTCGTTATCCCCGAAGTCAGTATATACGATTCTCACCTGGGGGAAGACATCATCTTTAAAAATGTCCACGTTGATACCGACTACGTCCGTGATGACCGGGGCAGAGTAATCTACTTCGATGTAGACGAAGCGAAAGCATATCTAGGAGAGCAGAGAAAGTCCCTAGCATCGTTGCCCCTGCTGGTCAATATATACATTGCTCTCGATACCCTTGCCCGTGAAAGTGAGGCAGCAGAGCGGGTTCTAAAGCAACTGAATACTGCCTGGGACAGGACCGGTACCACCATCAGCCCCTCTGGCAACATCGTTCACTCCGACTCAGTTATAGGGGAAATTATTTATAGTGACTTGGAGGTGCCACTAGAAGGCAATGGCATCACCGAGTTGTATGATAAGTATAGAGATTTCTTCCAGGCCCTGCTGGGTGTCAGGGACATAGACAGGCTTACAGAGGTAGCTAGCTGGCATGACCTTGTCATGTTTTACTGGTATCCCAGGGGAGAGCGTCTGGCGATGTTCGGTGGTGGTGATTTCTACTATATGCACCAGCATATCCCTGGGCTGCTGATGGTGTTCTGCGATGACGAGCCACATCCGCGTCGGTTGTTACGTGGGGTCTGGACTGAAAAGTAGCCCTGTTGCTTAATTATCCTTACTATTTGCTGCGGATGCTGTAAACGCACCCGCAGTAGTCCTGCCGATAGAGTTGCCACTGTTGGGCGAGCTCTATTGCCCGCTGGAAGCCGGCCTTTTTCTTAAAGTTTCTGACCAGGAATTTGTCTCCGCCGATCTCTTGGCCGATTCGGTTGATAATCTCCGCCGATTTCTGCGGGCCTATTGTCAGAGTGGTGGTGAAGGCATCTGCCTGATGCTCTATCATATAGTCATAAGCCTTCTGCAGCCTGAGCCGGAAACATACTTTGCATCGTTTACCACCCTCGGGCTCGGCTGCCAGCGGCTCAGCTTTTTGAAACCACTCATCTGGTTCGTATGGCAGTACTAACAAAGGAAATGCGAACTCAGCAGCAACCCGGTTGGCGACCTCAAGTCTTCGATTGTATTCCTCGTGGGGGTGGATGTTGGGATTATAAAACAGACCAACGACCTCGTGTCCTTCGGAGATTAACCGCTCGATAGCCCCGGCTGCACAAACACCACAGCAGATATGAAGCAAGACTTTCATAGTACTATTATAGCGTTTCCATCACGCTGATAATATCATGAAAGGTCGTATAAGGTTTACATTCGACATTCTCACGGCGGCAGAGTGAAAGCAAGCTGCCGCCGTCAGTTGCAGCAAATATCGTGTGACAGTGCCGGGCCGGTTCGAAGTCTGAGCGACCGTCCCCGATGTATATTACCCGGTAATTATCAGACATGAATAAACGGGTAAATACACCCTTGAGACCGATATCTGTCGTGGTGTTATCAGGCCCGATATACTCCACGCGCAGTCCATCCAGGCAAAAATGCGTATCCGCAGCATGTACTTCTAAATCAGACATGCCGATATCTTCCAAAACTTGTTTGATATAGAATTCGAGGCCATTACTGATAATCACCAGACGGGAGTCTCGCCGATGGCATAGAGCTACAAATTCACTAAAGCCGGACCTTATTACCACCCTGCCCTTGATGTAGTCGAGCATTGTCTGCCTGTCAGCAGTGACCATGGAGAAGACTTCGGTATTGAAACGACCTACGGATATCTCCCCGGCTGCGTATTTCCTTTCCCACTGTCGCCAATCGCCACTGGCAAAGGCGTCAAGCAGCATGAAACTCACATCTCCGATGGTCACTGTGCCATCGAAATCACACTGTACCAGTACCTTCTGCGCTTTCTCCAAGCTTGCCTCTTCAGCGGCCTTACGGTATTTGTCTACAGCCGAATAATTGAGGCCTCGGCCCCTTTGCTGGTTATGTCAAGAATGGCAACAGTGCCCAGACCTCGCCGGTAGTTGAGAAAAGTAGGGCTACCGGAGCCGATAAACAGAGTGCCGTTATCATCCGAGATTTTAGCGGTGTGGCTGTGACCATGCACAATGACATCCGGCGCCCCTTCAGCTTGCTGAGGTGTTAAGTTGTACCATAACAGGGGCCTTTCGTGAACAAGCCATACTGTATGGCCCTCGAGCTTCAGGACATGCTTCATCTCAATGCGCTCATCTTGCAACAGACGAAACGAATCGTCATCACCCAGAGCCGCCAGTACAGGCGCTATTTTCCCAAGCTCATCAATAACGGATATATCGTAAATGTCGCCAGCATGAAGAATGAGCTCGACCCCTTGAAAGACCTGAGCGACCTCGGGCGGTACTGCCTCAGCTATGTCCGGAATGTGTGTATCGGTTATCAATCCAACGCGCATCTAAATATCTCCCTATAATCTCACTGGTACCCCGGCTTCCTTCAAATACCTTTTAGCGTCGGGAATGGATATCTCACCAAAGTGGAAAATTGAGGCTGCCAGCACAGCTGAAGCCTTGCCTAGTGTCACCGCTTCTAGAAGGTGCTGCAAGGTCCCAGCACCACCTGATGCTATCACTGGTATCGAGACGGCTTCAGCGACGGCTCTGGTCATTTCCAGGTCATAGCCAGCCTTGGTACCATCCGCATCCTTGCTGGTCAGCAGAATATTCCCCGCACCGAGTTGTTCCACCTGTCGAGACCATTCCACAATGTCTTTACCGGTAGGTTCATCCCCACTCCTCACGACCACCTCCAGTCGGGGAAGTCCACTCTCTTGAGGGTTCTTCCTGCCGTCGACTGCAACTACTATCCGGTCACCGCGAAAGCGCTCCACTGCTGCCGAAACAAGTTCCGGTTCGTTGACCGCTGCTGTATTTATCGAGACCTTGTCAACGCCGATATCAAATAATGCCTGCATGTCCTCAAGACTGCTGATACCACCGCCTACGGCGAAGGGCACAGTGACCACGCCACGGACCTTCTTGACCCACTCGAGCCTGGTCTTACGGGCCTGTACTGTGGCAAAAATGTCAAGGAAGACCAGTTCATCAGCACCTTCTCGACAATATGCCTGAGCCGCTTCAACCGGGTCACGGGCATCCCGCAGGTTTACGAAGTTCACCCCTTTGACAACTCGCCCATCTTTGATATCGAGACAGGGTATTATCTTGACGTATTCCACAGTGTTCTCCTCGATTCTATATATACTCAGCTAACAGACACCTTATCAAGTTAGCGCCTGTTCGTCAAACGCACGAGTGAAATAATCTAATGAGCTCTGGCAATAGTGAATACGTATCTTCCTTACGACTTACAATTCCAGCTAAATTGACTGTAGAATTATGGTGTTATATGCTTATCAGGGCGGACTTTGATAGGAGGGAGAAACCATGAAAATTCAAGCCAACGGGATATCCATGAACTATGAAATAACTGGGGATGGTAAATGGCTGACACTGGTGCATGGAGCCGGAGATAACCTGGAGGCATGGTGGAATCAGGTACCCTCCTTCTCTCGTAATTATAAGGTACTTACTTACGATGTCCGGGGTTACGGGCAGACAGAAACACCGTTAGGCGAATACTCAACGGATATTCTGGTTGAAGACCTGTACGAGCTGCTGAAGGCATTGGGTATCAACGAGACCTACCTCTTGGGTTACTCCATGGGGGGTAGAGTAGTTGTCGGGCTAACTCTGAGTCACCCTGAAATGGTGAAAGCCCTTATAATTGCCAATAGTGGCTTTGCACCCATGCAGCGGAGTGAGGAAGAGATGCAGCAGATGATGAAGCTTCGTGAGCAACGGATGAAGATAGTAGAGGAGCAGGGTCTGGAGCCTATTATGGATGAAAGCACTGCTATGGTGTTTTCTGCTGGCTGGCCAGAGAAAAATCCCGAAGTAATTGAACAGTATAAGAGAATACGGCTGAAAAATGACCCCAAGTCCTATCTGGTGGCAATGAGAGCCATGGTCTGGGGAGCACAACCTCCTGATGTGAGTATCATCAAGTGTCCGACGTTGATAATTGGTGGTGAGAGTGATGGTCTCATGGGTGTCGAAGGTGCCAAAGCCACACACGAACTAATCCCAGGTTCACAGCTTGTAGTTATGCCGACGGGGCACGCCTCAGCTATAGAGAAACCCGAAGAGTTTAACTCGGCTGTGCTGAATTTCCTGGCAGGCCTGAGGGATTGATGGCATCAACTTTGTTATTTAGCTTATCTATAAGGTCACGGGCAAGTATTAAGAATAGACTTATGACAGGAGTAATAGACGGAGGAATGTGTGGCTGGTGATAAGCTTTCTGTGGTTCTGAGGATTCTCGATAATGAGAATCATCTGCTCGAGCGTGCTGACCAAAAGGCAATAGCGCTGCTCTCTACTCTCGGGGTATTCATGGTTTTCTTTGTCGTATACTTTTGTGTCATCCCAATAAACGCAATTACTATTACGCTGAGTTCAATCTATTTCCTTTTCGCCCTACTGTCCATAATTAATCTAATCATGACAGTGCGTCCTAGGATTCGGGCAATTGATGAAGATACGGGAGATGAGGACAGTGTCCCTGCCAGTGAACCCGCTTTCTTCATGGGGATCCGCAGGTTCCCGAACCTTTCTGCCTATAAAGAAGTACTGGATGCTATGGCAGGAGACGAAGAAACTACTATTAATGTGTATATCCGTCAGATATACAGCCTGGCCCAGATAAATGCAGCTTAGTATAAATACATCCAGCGCGCTGTCCTGCTGGTCATTATTTCTTTAACTGTGGAACTTGCCATAATAGCGTACTTGTTTGCTTACCATTTAGGTGAAGGACTGGTCCCGCCGATTCAGGGGATGTAAATATCCCTGGGCCTGTTTGCCAGCAGGTCTGGAGTATTCTCTCACAGAATCAGCATAGCATCGCCGAAACTGTAGAAGCGGTATTTCAGGTCGGCGGCCTCGCGGTAGGCACGCAGGATAAAGTCCTTACCGGCAAAGGCAGAGACCATCATCAGCAACGTCGACCTGGGTAGATGGAAGTTAGTAATCAATATATCCACCACCCGGAAGCGATACCCAGGCAGGATAAACAGGTCTACCCAACCAGAAAGCGGGGATACTCCGTCCGGTCGACTTATATGGGCAGCTGCCTCGACCAGACGCACCGAAGTAGTACCGACACAAACTACCCTTCGCCCCTCTGATTTGGCTTGTTTCAGTTCCCGCGCCACCTCTTGACTAACCACCCCATATTCCTGATGTATTGTGTGCTCTCTAGGGTCGCTTTCCCCAACAGGCTGAAAGGTATCCAGCCCCACGTGCAAGGTGACGAACTGGCAGCGGACTCCTTTGTCTTTGATATTTTCGAGTAGCCTCGGGGTGAAGTGTAACCCGGCGGTCGGTGCGGCAACACTCCCTTCTTCTCGGGCATAGACTGTTTGGTAACGTTCTGGCTCACGCAATGGTACATGGACATAGGGTGGTGGAGCAATCTTGCCCAGCTCGGAAAGTGGTGCTTCTTTCTCAAAATGAATGACCCGTATTCCTCTCTCCCCTATTCCGACCACTTCAGCAGGAAGACGATGGCCTTCCTTGTTGGTCTGACTGCCTACTACCTCTATCCGGTCGCCGATTTTGGCCCGTTTGGCCGGCCTGACCAGTGCCTCCCATATATTAGGCTCCAGTCGACGCAGCAGTAGAATTTCCAGCTTGCCACCAGTGTTGACCTTCCGGGCACGAAGACGGGCCGGCATGACACGGCTATCATTGAGCACCAGGACATCACCTTCATGAAGAAAATCTACTACTTCAAAAAACTGGCGGTGCTCAATAGTCCTGTTGCTTCGGTTAAGGACCATTAGCCTGGACTGGTCCCTTTCAGAAACAGGTGTCTGGGCAATCAGCTCCGGGGGCAGCAAGTAGTCAAATTCCTCAGTCCGCACCGGTCTATCCTAACAGTGTGTTTTAATCTATTATAGGTACTCTAACCTCTGGTGACAAAATAGATCACCCAGAAATAAGGTGGCAGCTTTCGCTTGAAAGGGTTACAATAAGTGCTAAATTGAGAGTCGTCCCTTTGCCAATAGATTAAAACAAGAGGTTTATTGCTAAATGAGTAACCGATATCTAGCCGAGTTAATTTCCGTGGGTACTGAGATTCTCAGAGGGGAAATCATTGACACTAATGCTGGCTATCTTGCCTCAGAACTACCTCTGCTCGGTATTGAACTCCAGGGGATGTCTACCGCTGCTGATGACAGAGAACAGCTTTGTCAATTGCTCAGGCATGCCCTGGAGAGATCAGACCTGGTAATTGCCGGAGGAGGTCTCGGGCCGACCGAGGATGACCTGACCCGTGACTGTATTGCCAGTGTCCTCAACGAAGAAATGACAGTTGATCCTGAGATAGAGGAACAATTACGGGCAAGGTTTTCCAGAATGGGCCGTGAGATGCCAGCCCATAATACAAAACAGGCCCTCTTAATTCCCTCAGCCAGGTCCTTACCTAACCCGCGTGGTACTGCTCCGGGGTGGTGGGTAGAGAAAGGTAATAAGACCATTGTGGCATTACCAGGCCCCCCGCGAGAACTGAAACCGATGTGGAAGAACGAGGTAATTCCACGCCTGAAATTGAGGTTCCCCGGCGAAGAAATTCTATCCCGGACAATCAAGACCTTCGTTATTGCCGAGGCCAGCGTATCCGAACTGGTACAACCCTTTTTTGAATCGGGTAACCCCACGATGGGTATATACTCACACCCGGATGGGATTCATATCCGGATGGTAGCTCGTGGCGACAATGCCAGGCAACTTCTTGATACCACTGAAGCACAATTAGAGGAAATTCTGGCTCCCCACATCTGGGGTAAAGACAATGATACCCTGGAGGGAATAATCTGCAACTGGCTCAACCAGAGAGGGCTGACTCTGGCTACCATGGAGGATGGTACTGGTGGTCTGCTGGCTAATATTGTTACTGCGGTTAGTAGTTCAGGCTGTTATCGCGGTGGTCTTGTTGCCTGCTCGCATCAGACCAAGACTGGCTGGGGAGTGCCAGCTCAGCTCATCGAGCAGCATGGCTCTATTAGCAGCGAGGTGGCTGAAGCAATGGCGATTGCTGCTCGTGAAAGGTTCTCGGCCGATTTCGGCCTGGGTACTACCCCTGTCGCTGGTGTGGATAACCCAGAAGGTAGACAACCCGGTCTGGCCTTCATCGGTGTTGCTGATGCCAAAGGGACTCGAACCTGGCAGCAAAACTATCCCCCTACCTGGGAGGGTGTCCGAAACCGTGCTGCGATATCGGCCCTCTTCCGCCTCAGGGAAAGAATGATTGAACTGAAGCTCACCACATCCTGAATCAGTGTTGTTAGGTGAATAACCACTATTGAGGAGGATAAAATGAGCATATCCGACCTGAGCATGGAAATAAAGGATAACGTCGTCCGGCAAATCGTGCCCGAAGGAACCGTGGTCGAGGAGCTAGCCAGCGGCTTCGGTTTCACCGAGGGACCTGTCTGGTGTGGAGACCACCTGCTTTTTAGCGATATTCCACGTAACCGCATCATCCGCTGGCGGATGATGGCTGAGGGCCCGGAGGTGACCACCTTCCGGACTCCCAGCGGTAACTCAAACGGCCTTACTCTAGACCGGAGTGGGCGACTGATTGCCTGTGAGCACAGCACCCGGCGAGTTACTCGTACCGCAATAGACGGCACCATCACTGTACTTGCTGAGAGCTACCAGGGTAAACGCCTCAACAGCCCCAATGATGTCGTTGTCAGGTCAGATGGCAGTATCTATTTTACTGACCCCCCATATGGGCTCACACAGATGACTGCCTGGAAGGAACTGTCTTTTAACGGCGTTTACCGGCTGGCACTGGATGGCTGCCTGATACTTCTGGCCGATGATTTTGACCGGCCCAATGGACTGGCCTTCTCACCGGACGAGCAAATACTCTACGTCAATGATACCGCCCGCGGCCATATTAGAGCTTTTGACGTCAGTCTCGAAGGTGGTATCAGCAATGGACGGGTTCTTATTGAGATGCAAGGAGAAGAACCCGGAGCCCCAGACGGTATGAAGGTAGACCAAGAGGGAAACATCTACTGCACCGGCCCCGGAGGGTTCTGGATTATCAACCCGGACGGCAAGTGCCTAGCGGAGGTCAAACCACCCGAGTTACCAGCCAACCTTGCCTGGGGTGACGCTGACTGGAAGAGCCTTTACATGACCTGCCGCACCGGTCTCTACCGCATCAGGCTCAATATCGCCGGTGTTCCCGTGTACTAGAACCTGACTTGGCTATCCTGGCGGTTATTGAAAGAAGTCGCGTATGGCGTCGAACTCGCTTGGGAGCAGTCCCAGTACAATCGGGAATTGGTCGAGTAGAAATTCACCCAGCACAGATTCTGTAACCAGCCCCTCACCGAAGAACTTCACGACGGTGGCCAGTAAGGCGCTGATTAATATTGCTCCCATCACGAAGCCAAAGACAGCACCGCCAACGCGGTCGACCCAGCCAAGCAATAAGGCCCTGATAGTAGCTCTGAGGAAGAAGGCTATTACCTGGAAAATAATGAATACCAGTGCCAGGATTATAATGAAGGCGACGATATTAGCGACATCTGGATTATCAATGAAGGTGAAAACTCCGGCGAAATTCTCGTAAAAGTTGCTCGCCAGGAGAACACCTACTATTACACCTGCCAGGGATAAGGCCGACTTGATAAGCCCCTGCATCAGGCCAGTGAAGACAGGAACAATTAGGGCGATGATAATAATTATGTCAAGCCAGTTCATTTGCCATCCCTCCTCGGACGTCACATGTGATAGTGAATTGTACCACAGGACACGGTGTTGGTAAACTACCAAAAAGTCCTAGTACCCGGACTACAAGCAATAAGGCGGAAATAGAGAATAATCAGGGTATCATACCTTACTCAACTCCAGATAGCGGTGGCCTTCTTTCAGCCCAGGGTGCGGCCTGTTCGAAGGCAGCTGCCACTCTGAGCACGGTATCATCGGCAAAACGACGCCCTACTATCTGGAGGCCAACAGGTAGCCCCTCCTCCGTCCAGCCGCACGGTACAGAAGCTGCCGGCTGTCCGGTGAGGTTGAAGGGCTTGGTAAACGGCATCCAGTCCAGAGCCGGCGTTCCTTTTACGCCCGCTATCTCAGTTACCTGATAAGCAGCCACATCGAATGCCGGTAACGACAACGTCGGTGTCAGTAAAATGTCGTATCTTTCAAACAATGGCTGGATTTTACTCCAGAATTGCTTTCGTGCCTGGGCGGCATATGCGTAATCTACCGCCTTGACATTCATACCACGTTCCACCATTTCCACTAGTCGCGGGTTTATCTTGTCTCGCCACTCCTCAAGTTTGTCGGCCACTTCACTGGCTATGGTGACTCCCCATATTATCGAAAAAGTCCTTCCCTGGTTTTCCAGTTCTAGATTGGCATCCTCGACCTCGGCACCCAGCGACTCGAAGACACCGAGGGCGGTTGTCGTCAACGCCAGGACTTCCGGGTCTACCAGCGCATAGCTGAGGTCTGGACTCCAGCCAACTCTCACTCCCCTGAGGTCTCGTCCTAGGAGTGAGAGATACTCCATATTTGTCTCCGGCAGTGAGTTGATATCCCGGTCATCTCTGCCAGCGATGACGTTCATCATCAGGGCAGCATCGGCCACAGTACGCGTTATCGGACCGGTATGTGATAGCGTCTGCCAGTCTGGCAGACCTGGCCCTCTAGGTACACGGCCATATGATGGTTTCAGTCCGAAGGCCCCACAAAAACTGCTGGGGATACGAATCGAGCCACCGCCATCGGTGCCGACGGCCAGTGGACCCATACCAGCCACCACAGCCGCAGCGGCGCCGCCACTCGAACCACCAGCATGTCGCTCAAGATTCCACGGGTTACGCGTCGGTCCAAAAAGATCGTTATCGGTCACACCCATGAAACCAAATTCGGGGGTATTGGTCTTGCCTATCACTATTGCCCCGGCTGTTTTAAGCCGCTCAACCACTATATTATCGACATCGGGCACAAAATCCTCGTAGATTCGAGAACCAAATGTAGTACGTATACCCTTTGTGAAAATCAGGTCTTTGACTGAAACAGGGACACCGTGAAGCGGACCCAGAGTCTCACCTTTCATAACAAGGGCTTCTGCCTCTTTCGCCTGTTTTCTGGCATCCTCAGGTAACAGAGTGCAGTATGCGTTGATTTTTGGATTAAGCTCATCAATGCGAGTCAAGATTGCATCAACTACCTCCACAGGAGACAGCTTCTTCTCTCGAATTGCTGCGGTCATTTCAAGTGCAGGCATATAAGCAATCTCTGAAGTACTCATATCATCTCTCCTTCACCGAAAACGTGCTTGTCCAAAGAGGATTATATTGTGTTAGAGGCAGCGAAGCAAGTTAAGTCATTCGTTTGGGGCTAATTGCCTTTTAGCCCCAGAGTTACGATTTAAATCCTTGACATCACTTTTGTTTACCCTTAGACTGTGAACACTGAACCTACACAGATACGTTCAATATGATATGCCCAAAGTGCCAAACAGAGAATCCTGAAGAATCCAAATTTTGTAGAAGATGTGCACAACCACTGCAACATGAACGTGTGTGCCCGCAATGTGGGCATGTTAATCTTTCGGATAGCGACTTCTGTACTGAATGTGCCCAGCCTCTGGCTGAACCAGCACCCGCACCAGTTCCTGAGGCACCCCCCACCCCTGAACCCACCTCCTTTGCCGGTGGTCGCTACCAGGTCAAGCAGCTCCTCGGGGAGGGCGGTAAGAAAAGAGTCTACCTCACCCACGATAACACTCTCGACCGTGATGTCGCCTTTGCCCTGATAAAGACCGAAAAGCTGGACGATGAGGCCCGTACTCGCATCCAGCGTGAAGCTCAGGCCATGGGTAGGCTCGGTGACCACCCCAATATCATTACGGTCTACGATTTCGGAGAGCATGAAGGCCAGCCTTACATCGTTCTGCCCGTTATGTCCGGTGGTGATGTCGAGGGGCTTATCGAGAAGGCACCTGAGCACCGACTCCCTCTGGAGCAGGTCATCGGCATTACCAGGTGTGTCTGCCAGGGCTTGGAGTTTGCCTATTCGAAGGGTATCATCCACAGAGACTTGAAGCCGGGTAACGTCTGGCTCAGTGCCGACGGTACCGCCAAGATAGGCGACTTTGGCCTGGCGGTGGCGGTTGACCTCTCCCGCCTGACACAGTCCGGGATGATGGTGGGCACGGTGTCCTATATGCCACCGGAGCAGGCAATGGGGGGTAAGGTAACTAATAAAGCAGACCTCTACTCACTGGGCGCCATGCTCTACGAGATGGTGACGGGAAGGCCACCCTTCATCGGTGACGACTCGGTGGCCATCATCGGCCAGCACATCAATACATCAGTGGTATCCCCCACCTGGCACCGGGCCGACCTGCCACCGGGATTAGAGGTACTCATCCTGCAACTGCTCGAGAAAGACCCGGAGAAACGACCTGCCTCGGCGGCCGATGTGCTTAAGGCGCTGGAATCCATTGAGCAAGGCAAGATTACCGAGTCGGTGTCACAGGTAGCGGCTGTGCCGGAGAGTCCTTTATATAGAAAGGTGTTTGTTGGCCGTGAGCCGGAACAAAAACAGCTACAGGCGACCTTTGACGGGGCCATGTCGGGACAGGGGGCTTTGATGATGGTGGTGGGCGAGCCGGGCATCGGTAAGACCGCCTTATGCGAGCAATTGGCTACCTACGTGACCCTGAGAGGTGGTAAGACTCTTGTTGGTCACTGCTATGAGGAAGGCTCTTTATCGTTACCTTACCTGGCATTTGTCGAGGCGATGCGTTCCTATGTTCTGTCAAGAGAGACCCGAGACCTGAGGAGGGAACTGGGTACCGGTGCGGCCGATGTCGCCCGTATTGTCTCGGAGATAAGGGAGAAGCTGAAGGTTGAGCCTAGGCCACCGGAGAGCCCCGAGGAAGAACGCTACCGCCTCTTTCAGGCGGTTACAAGCTTCCTTACCAACGCCACTAAAGTCCAGCCGCTATTGATTGTATTAGAGGACCTGCACGACTCCGATAAGGGCACCTTAGAGATGCTGACCCATATCTCGCGTAACCTATCTGGTACGAGGCTCATGGTTGTCGGTACCTATCGTGATGTTGAAGTCGATAGGACCCATCCATTATCAGCGGCACTGGCTGAGCTACGCCGTGTATCTACCTTTGGCCGTGTCCTGCTGCGGGGCCTCAATGCCGACGAGGTGAGGCGGATGCTGGAGAGCATCGTCAGGCAGGACGTACCCTGGGGACTGGCCGAGGCGGTCCACCGCCAGACGGAGGGCAATCCTCTCTTTGTTCAGGAGGTGGTAAGGTACATCGTCGAGGAGGGCCTTATCAGCCGGGAAGGGGGACAGTGGCGGGCTACTCGGGACACTCCCCTGGAGATGAGCATCCCCGAGGGGCTACGGGATGTGGTCGGCAGGCGCCTCTCGGGTCTGAGTCAGGAGTGCAACCGAATACTCTCAATAGCCTCCGTCATTGGCCGGGACTTTCGGCTCGACGCTTTGCAGAAGGTGGCAGACGTACCTGAGGATGAGTTACTTGCTGCTTTGGAAGAGGCCAAGGGGGCGGCTGTGCTCGAAGAACAGGCATCAGTCGGAATCGGGGCCAGTTTCAGGTTTACCCACGCTTTCTTCCGTCAGATTCTATATGAGGAGATGTTCGCACCACGCCGTATCCGCACCCATCAGCAGGTGGGGCGTGCCCTCGAAGAAGTCTACGCAAGACGACGTGAAGACCATGCTACTGAACTGGCCGAGCATTTTGCCCAGAGCACCGAACACGAAGACTTAGTAAAGGCTCTAGAATACAGCGAGATGGCGGCTGAACGGGCTAATAGTGTTTATGCCTATGGGGAAGCGGTACGATTGCTGGAGCAGGCACTTAAAGTACAGGAGGTGCTCGACCCGGAGGACAAGAGGAAGCGGTGTGATTTGCTGCTGGCATTGAGCCATGCTCTCACCAATGCCGGAGAGTCCCGGCGTGCCGCGGATACTGAAATACCAGAGGCATTTTTACTGGCGGAGACTATTAGCGATGAGAATCGGGCGTCCCAGGCCTGTTACCTTGCTATACTGGCGTTGACATACTGGGGGCATGCTACAGTAGGAGTTTATTCTTCTGAGGAAGGTATGGAGTGGGTGAGTCGAGCCGACCAGTATGCTGAAGAGGGTACAAAGGAAAGAGCCATCGCAGACATGCTCTACGGTATGGTCAGGTACTCTACAGGTCATCCCAGGACGGGATTTCGGCTTATGGACCAGGCAATAAATCTCATGAGCGAACTGGGAGATAATGAAGTTTATTGGATGGTGATACCCTTGTGGTTGGTCTATGCGACTGTACCCCAGTATACTGAGCAGCGATTAAAGATGGCTGAGGAACTGTCACAACGCTCTCGTACCGGTGTCGACATGCGCTTGGTTGCGTGGGGGCTCGCCGTACTCTTTATCGCTTTTCTCGAGTACGAGCAGCGTGAGCAGTGTGAGGAGGTCTGGCGTGAAGTAGACCAATACGCTCAACGTAGCTGGCAGATGAACACCCTACTCGAATCAATGGCAGCTCGTGCTATCTTTAGTACCTTGGATGGTCGGCTAGATGAGGCTATCGAACTGGCGGACGAAATCAAAACACGGGGGGAAGAGTGGAACCAGCAGCGATATGCAAACATAGCATATAGTTTCTCCAGGTTCAGGGCTGGATTACTGCTGGGAATGGCTGATTCTATGCTTCAAACCATACCACCTCCTTTTTCCTCCAACCATCTCGCAGTCCTCTGTCTAGCACATATAGGTCGTCAGACTGAAGTAATCACCTTCTTGGATGAAATGCTGGACAGACGCCGATTCATTGGTACCGCTGACGATTACACTTTCTACTGGACCGATATAGTTTGGCTTGAAACTGCAGTACTGGTACAGCATAAAGAAGCAGCTGAGGCTCTATTAAACCAACTTGCAGGAAAAACACCACATATGACCAGTTACTACTACCCCACATGTGTAGACCGTCATCTCGGTGCTGCAGCAGCTCTTTTGGGTAGACCCGAAGAAGCCCGTCGGCATTATCAGGAAGCTATCAGGGTCTGCACGGAGATGAGGTTCCGCCCGGAGTTAGCCCTCACCCGGCTCCAGCTCGCTGAGTTACTCCTCGAGCACTACCCTCATGAGAAAAAGGAGGCGCTGGAGCACCTTGACTTTGCCATCAAAGAGTTCCGTGAGATGAAGATGCAGCCCTCGCTGGAGAGGGCACTGAGGCACAAGGAGATTCTGGGGGCGTAGTTCCTCTGCAGTCCGAAAGGAGATTACACATGCTGAGGGGTGAGAAGGTCCTTTTGAGACCGTTGAAGAGGTCAGACATTACCAACTTCCTGAAGTGGTTCAATGAACCGGAGGTGACCCAGTATCTGAATTTCTACCTGCCGATGACAGAGATGGCCGAGGAGAAGTGGATTGAGGATGCAGCCTCCAGGACTCAAGCAGGCACTGGCGTGTACTTTGTTATCGAGGCCATCGAAGGGGATTCTACCAAACCTATTGGAAGCATGGGGCTTGGAGGCATAAATCCGAAAGACCATGGTGCTTCGTTCGGGATTACTATTGGCGAGAAGGATTACTGGGGAAATGGCTACGGTACTGAGGCGACACGGCTCATCCTTGAGTACGGTTTCCAGCAGCTGAACCTGCACCGTATCTCATCTTCTGCATTTGCCTTTAACGAGCGTAGCATCAGGCTACACAAGAAGGTTGGCTTCAAGGAAGAGGGCCGCCAACGGGAAGCTATATTTAAGAATGGTCGATTTCATGATCTTGTCTATTTCGGTATTCTCAGAGATGAGTGGAGAGGGCGCTGAGGCACAAGGAGATACTGGGGGCACAAATTCTCCACCCTATTGACAATCTCAGCATATCAAACTACCATATCACCAACAGGGAGATACGCCTAGACATGACGCCACGGAGGTAGTAAAGTGGCTGAGAAAAAGTGTCAGGTTTGTGAAAATCGCGTTGACCCCGAGGATGTGGAGAAGCATCACATCGTTCCCAAGAACCTGACAGATGATGCAGGTATCCCCGAATCCCAGACTATTCAACTATGTGCCAATTGTCATCAAGAAGTCCACGCCTGGTACACCGCCAGAGTGCGTCACACGGAGTATGATGCTGGCACGAGGCGATTCCGCACCAAGTCTTACCTCGAGATGGTCAATGAATACCAGACGGTCTTCAGTGACTTCATGAAATACAAAGGCACACGTTAACCGGGCTGGTAAACAAGTGTCCCCTGCCGGAAATATCCTGACAGGGGGCACCATCGTTTATCTAAGTGTGCGATTGATGCTTACTTAAGCTCTTCCCGGGTGTAATCAAGAATACGTCGGGCAACAATCAGCATATTTATCTGCCCGGTACCCTCGAAGATGTCGTTAATCTTGCCGTCCCGCATCCATTTTTCCAGTAAATACTTGCGGGAGTAGCCCAAGGGACCCATCATCTCGACAGCCTTCTGAGTTATCCAGGCAACAACGATTCCGGCTTTCGCCTTAGCCATCGAGGCCTCGAGACTATTTGGCTGGAACTGGCTCATCATCCATGTAGCACGCAACATCAGCGTAAGTGCCGCCTTATAGGCGGCCTCCATTTCCATCACATCACGTTCAATTGCCGTCAATTTATGACTAGGTAAACCATATCTTATTGGAATCCCTTCCTTTTCCAGGGTTTCCCGGACGAAATCAAGCGAGGCACGTCCAACCCCAAGCGCCATGGCGGCTATAATCGGACGAGTCATATCAAAGGTAGCCATCGCACGCTTAAAACCAGCAGTCTGACTTGAGTCAACCCTTCTTACTTCGGGACTACCCAGAATATTCTCATATGGAATACGGCAGTTGTCGAGGATGAGAGTGGCGGTATCACTGGCCCGGATTCCCAGTTTGTTCTCTACCTTATCAATAGTCGCTCCGGGTGTCCCGGCCTCAACCACAAACGGCTTCATGCCGGCTCGCCCGGCTGTCCTGTCAACTGTAGCCCAGACAACTACCAGGCCATCGGATTCCATAGACCTCTGCCCACCGGTGATGAATATTTTCTCGCCGTTAAGCACCCATTCGTTTGTTTCGGTGTCAAGCACGGCTGTTGTCTGGATGGCTGCCGTATCCGAACCAGCGCCGGGTTCGGTCATGGCCATAGCACCCCATTTTGGTTCACCTTCGCCAAAACGCTTCAGGAAATTCGCTTGCTGTTCCTGAGTTCCGCTCGCCAAAATGGCAGCGCCTCCCAGACCAGAGCTAGGTGCCACCAGCATCAGGCCAGCATCACCCCAGCAGTTTTCCAGTATCCGCAAGGATGCACCAACACCCAGGCCCAGTATGCTGCCACCACCCTGCGCCTGTTGCTGCCACTGTTGTTCAATAAAGTCCTTGGGACTCTCATGCTCATGTTCGTCATAATAGCGAGATATCGGACGAACCACCTCCAGAGCCTCTTTATGGGCGGCATCTATCATTGCCTGTTCTTCGGGTGTTAGTTCGAAATCGATCATCTTTCCAGACCTCCTGCTATCTTTCGAAAGCCCTACACTATGGCCATGCCATCAAAGGTAGCAAATCCTCGACCGTTCCTGAACCAGAGTTCCACCGGGTGTTCGCGAATATAGCCATGTCCCCCCAATACCTGAACGGCGTTGTTGGTGACATTTATTGCCATGTCATCGGCGTACATCTTTGCCAGAGAGGCTTCCTTAGTAGCGTCCTCGTTACGGTCGAGCTTCCAGGCGGCCTCCCACGTCATCAGGCGGGTAGCATCGATATCTATGGCCATTTCTGCCAGCATGAAAGCGATTGCCTGCCGGGAGGCAATCGGTTCTCCGAAAGCATGGCGCTCCTTGGCATAGTCGCGGGCGTATTCAAAGGCAGCCCGACCAACACCAACCGCCATTGCTGAGAGTGCTACCCGTGAGAGGTTGTATATCCGGTTGAAATCGCAGCCTGCATCACCACCGAGACGATTCTCCTTGGGCACCTTACAGTCCTTCAGTGACAACTCGTAGGTTGCCAGGGCCTTTATCCCCATGTTCTTTTCACGCTCAGCAATCTCGAGTCCCGGAGTACCCTTTTCGATAAGAAAACCCTGAGTATTGCCTCCCTCGTTGGCATAAACCAGAAGCAGGTCAGCATCGGCTGCCAGAGGGACATAGCACTTCTCCCCGCTGAGTATATAACCACCGTTGGCGCGTTTAGCTGTGGTCTGTAGTTCAGCCGGGTCGAAATCAAAACGTGGCTCAATTAGAGCAGAAGTGGCTACCTTGAACTTATCACCGCAGAAGGAAGGAAGGTACTGTTTCTTCTGCTCATCAGTACCCATCTCGACCACTGGCATGGCCACCAGGGCGGGACAGAGAATATGCATCGCCATCGAAAGGTCTCCCCAGGCCAGTTCCTCGGCAATCAGCGTTCCGGTTAGTGCCGAGCGTTCACCGCCGAAACCCTGGAACTCCTCGGGGATACTGCTGGCAATGAATCCCAGCTCCCAGGCGGTATCGATAATATTTGCAGGAATTTCACCGCTTTCGTCACACTCCCGGTAAACCTTTCGGACATGGTCATTATTGAACTCTTTAACCATGTTGACAATCATCTGTTGCTCTTCGCTGGGGCTGAAAGAAATCATCACTACCTCCTTAACTCGATTATAGATAACGGTGTGAGGTTGTGCGTATTGACCTATAAAACAAAACTAGCACAATCAGTATTATTTATCAAATTGTGCGAATCCTATTTCTCAAGCTCAAGACCGACACTGAATGCCTTGGCAATAACCTCTCCGAATCCCTGGTAATGGCGGGGAGGTGAAACAAAGATAAAAGGCCTGATTTTATCGACATCCGGACGGTCATCGGTGAGACAATCGTCAGAGACATGAGTCTCCTCTATTTGACCGACAACAAGGCAGTGGCTACCGAGCTCCAGCATGTGTGCCACACGGCATTCCAGGTTTACCGGGCACTGTTCAATCAGAGGTGCTTTCTCGACTTCTCCATAGAATACTTTGAATTTGCAGGCTGTGACCTTATTGACATTTGCCCCCGACCTGACCCCACAGTAGTCTGCCTCCTTCACCAACTCTATAGAGGGCACGTTAACCGAAAAGGTCTCGTTTTGCTTGATACCCTTCAGTGTGTAGCGTTCGTACCGCAGTGCCACTGAAATCATTGGTGGCGCGCCATTGGCAATTCCAGCCCAGGCAACCGCCATGAAATTCGGCTTGCCATCAACTTCAGCCCCCACAAGTAATGTTGGCATTGGATAGATTAATGTCGAGGGGCCAATCTTAGTCTTGCTCATTCACTCACTCCTTCAATATCATTATCACTATGGACACTTTAGGTTGCCCGTATAACTTTGTCAACCACAGTCCCTTATCGAAAGGCTCGTATAATTTGACAGTCCTCGATTGAAGATGTAGCATCACCTGAGAGGACTGCTTTGATATCACAAACCAAAGGCCCACCAATCGAATGTGATGCCTCGCGGTGTACAGGATGCCTTATCTGTGAGCTGCGCTGTTCCCTGCGACTCGAAAAAGCCTTCCGACCCGCTGCCGCCGCCATAGTAATTCGCCGGCAGGTTCAATCCCCGGATGAGTATACAATATCTTTTACCGGTCTTTGTGACAACTGCGGTATCTGTGCTCGATATTGCCCTTATGGTGCACTAACCCAAGTAAAGAAAGCGACAGGTGCGACATGAGTATCCCGAGTCGTATTCTTTATGTCAATCTGACTGATGGTAGCTCCAGGGCGGAAACAATTGACCCATCCCTTCCCCGAGACCTTATCGGCGGCTACGGCATTAACAACAAGCTTGCCTATGACCTGATGCCACCGGGTATTGATCCTCTCTCTCCTGAGAACCTGATAATCATCGGAGCCGGGCCTTTCGCCGGTACACTTGTACCAGGCTCAGCCAAGATATTGATCACCACGAGATTTCCCATCAACGGGGCTTTTGCCACTGCGGCCGCAGGAGGAAGCTTTGCCCTGATGTTGAAGTCGGTTGGGTACGACCATGTCGTCATTAGCGGGAGAGCCAGAGATCCAGTGTTTCTCAGCCTTACCGAGGAAAAACTAGAGCTAGTCGATGCCGGAGATTTATGGGGCATGGATACCTACGAGACGGACGATGCCCTGCGTAGTCGTTACGAGCCCTGCAGTATTATTCCCATTGGACCAGCGGGGGAGAACCTGGTCAAGAACTCAATCACCTTTGTAGATAAGGCAGGTACGATTGGCCGGGGAGGTCTTCCGGCTGTGATGGGGTCCAAGAACCTCAAGGCTATCATAGTACAGTTAGGAAAAGTACCTATGAGGATGACTGACCGTCTCACTTTTCACCGTCTCGTCAACAGACTTCATGACCGCATTATGAGCTGGCCTAACCGCCAGGTTATCCAGGACAACGGTCTTATGCCAGCACCACCTGATATGTCTGAGGTCCATCGGCGAACACGGCGACCTCTCGCTTGCCCAAGCTGTCCCCTGGCCGATAAGGTTATGGTCTGCCTTGATGAAGGCCCTTATGCCGGTCTGAGGACCTATATGCCCCACATAAGTGCTCATAGATTCAGCGCCAAAAACAGCACCGAGGCTTATGAGCAGTCAATCAAATACTCGGACGCTTTGAACAGATACGGCATTGGTGGCACCAATTTCTCCGGTCTTTTTTATAGTATTGTCGACCTCTATCAGCAGGGCATCATCACCCGAGAAGACACCGGTGGTATTGAGCTGAAGAATGATATTGAGACAGCGCTTGAGCTTATCAGGATGACGGCTTACCGAAAGGGCTTAGGAGAGGTGCTGGCTGAAGGTCCGGCGGAGATTGAGCGCCTGGTTGGTGAAAGGGCAATCGGAAGCATCGCCCATATCAAGGGTAACGCCATCGTCCGTGACCCCAGAATTGGCGGTCTTGGCACCATGGAGTTTGAGCAGATGACCACTCCACGGGGCGCTCACATCGCCGCCGCTGGTTCACCCTCGTACGACCCCGGACGCCCGTTTGCTGATTTTGTCAGACATGGAGAACGCATGGGGGTTTCAGCACAAGCCCTGAAGTGGTTAGAAGAGTCGGGTGTTTTTAACCCGGGTCGGTATAGCAAATACAGCGAGGACTGGTATGCCCTGTTCAACTGCCTCAGCCTGTGTAACCGGGCACAGGTCAACCGGTTCTACCACATTGATACCATTGCTGCTCTCTATACGGCAGTGACCGGCATCGAGTCCTCTCCAGAAGAGCTCATGCATATAGCCGAACGGGCCTGGACCATCGGCAAGCTCCTCAGCGTCAGGGAGGGATTTGACCGCCGACATGACCACGCCCCGGTGGCATGGTTCCACCCGCTGATACGGTCCGGCGAGGAACACCGTATTACCGACTATGACAGGACCACCAATCTCACTCGTGGAGACCTTGAGCGCTTTCTTGATGACTATTACGATGAGCGGGGTTACGATAGGGTGAGCGGCCTACCTACTCGTGAAAAGCTGCGGGAGTTGGGACTGGAAAGTATGGCCGAAGGTCTCAACCTGCCAGAGGGTAGATAATCATTACTCTACTGACTCGATTCAGCTCCTGCCTTCAGTGAACTCCTGCCTAAGTTGTTCGGCTTCAACGGAAAGTCTCTCCCATTCAGCCGTTAGCTGACTGATAGCTTCTTTAAGACGGCGGTGTTCTCTGATATGCTCAACCACCAGGCTACCATCACTATAACGCTCCTGCTCTGAGAATCCCTTCTCAATTCCCTGAAGCTGCTCTTCAAGCTGTTTAAGCTCAGTCTCGATTTCAGCAATTCGTCTTCTGATAGGAGCGCTCATGCGGTAGTATTGATTCCTTAATCCACCCTCGTCTGTCTTACGCTGACGTCGCTGGTCCCGGGAGACTGACGAAGCGGGCTGTTTAGTTTGAATAGTCTCACTATCTCTGGTCTCTTTCCAGTAGAGATAACTGTCATAGTTTCCAGGAAACACCTGCAGCTGCCCGTTTCTTATCTCGACAATCTTGTTGGCAATCTGGCGAATGAGAGTCCTGTCATGGGTAATAAAGCAGAGCGTACCACGGTAAGCCTCCAAAGCGTCGGTCAGGATCTCCCGTGAGATAATATCCAGGTGGTTAGTTGGCTCATCCATCAGGAGGAAGTTCGCCGGCCTGACCAGCATCTTGGCAATGGCAACACGCGCCTTCTCCCCGCCGGAAAGTACCGATACCTCTTTAAAAACGTCATCTCCACTGAAGAGAAAAGCCCCGGCAAGCCCTCTTAGCTTCTGCTCTGACTCATCAGGGGCAGCCCGCTGTAGTTCGATGAAAACATTGTTCACCGGGTCGAGGAGCTCTAGCTGGTACTGAGCATAGTAGGCTGCGTCCACCTTATGTCCCAGTCTGCGCTCCCCTGCCTCATAAGGCAATACCCCAGCCAGAATCCTGAGTAAGGTGGTCTTGCCAGCACCGTTCGGGCCTACCAGCGCCACCCGGTCGCCCCGGTTAAGTACCAGGTTGAGGTCACGGTATACAACGTTGTCACCATAGGCCTTTCGGATATGACTGAGAGATATCACCTCTTCTCCGCTCCTGGCAGGTGCAGGAAACGCAAATCGAATCCTTCTGGTAGTCCTGGGCACCACCACCTTTTCCATTTTCTCAAGGCGCTTGAGTCGACTCTGCACCTGGCTGGCCTTGGTGTTCTTGGCACGGAACCGTTCGATGAAACGCATCTCCTGCTTTATCTTTACCTCCTGTCTCTTTGCGGCAGCTTGTCTTGTCTCCAGCTCCTTCTGCCTTGTGGTGACGTAGCTATCATAGTTACCGCTGTGAAAGAAAACCCCGTCCACCTCGAAGGAGAGTACTTTACCGACGGTACGATTAAGAAACGTCCGGTCGTGTGAAGTAACCAGAACGGCTCCCAGGTAGCTCTGCAAGTAGTTCTCGAACCAGATGCAGGACTCCAGGTCAAGGTGGTTCGTTGGCTCGTCGAGTAGGAGTAGATTGGGTCTAAGAAGCAGGAGCTTGGCCAGCTGGACACGCATCAACCAGCCACCGCTGAAGTCGGTCAACGATCGGAGAAAATCATCTTCGTTAAAACCAAGGCCGGAGAGAATGATTCTGGCCTCATGCTCAATATCATAGCCACCTGACACCTCGTAGGCATGTTGAGCTTCTCCCAGCTCAAGCAGCAGTCTCTCCTGGTCAGGAGAGGTGCCCGATTCCGACAGTTTCATCTGGATTGACTCAATCCGGTGGGCTAACTGTGCTATCTGTGGTGAGGCAGCAACCACATCTTCAAGTAGATAACCTTCAGGAGAGGTGGCAATATCCTGTTCCAGATACCCGATAGTGGTCCCTCTCTGCATGGTGACACAGCCTGTGTCTGGAGTAGTCCTGCCTGAGATGATATCAAACAGGGTCGTCTTCCCCGAACCGTTGGCACCAATGACGGCGATTCGGTCGCTGGGGCCAACGGTAAAAGTCACAGCACTGAATAATGTTCTATCTGCGTAAGACTTGCTGATATTATGTATGTTCAACATTTTATATATATCTCCAGGGCATGAATATACGGCATTAAGGAATAAAAACGGGCATGATGAGATACGGAAGATTCGCGGAAGAACCTCTCAGACACAGAGAGGTGCGGTGGGCGATATCTGACTGATGGTTCTTATATCAGACGTACCATACATTACATATCAGAGCAATTATACCTGCACGTACGTGGTGAAGTCAATGGTGATTAGGATGTATTTTAACGAAAAGCCAGCTTATCGACTGATATCGGCTATTACCGGCAAGTGGTCTGAGGCAGTCGTCGCCGGCACAAATACTGCTTCGACAGTGAGGTCAGGCGAGACCCATATGTAATCGATACGCCGGTACCGGCTTACCGAGTCATATGTACTGGCCGGAGAAGAACTTACACTGGCAGCGGCATCAACCAGTCCCGCCTCACGGAACATTGTCATCTCAGCAGAGTCAGGGTCAGCGTTTAAGTCCCCGAGTATTACCGTGGTATTGGCGCCGTCCCAGAAATCAAGTATCACCGGCGACTGCTCCTGTCGAATCTCCGTATCCTCATCTAGATGATGGAAGTGAGTGGCGATGACCTGCAGTTGTTCTCCACCACCGATATCAACCAAGGCAGCAGTAAATCCACGCAGGATGAACAGGTCACGCGGCGGTAGTTCATGGTTCACATATTCCACGACAGGATAGCGACTCAGGATGGCATTCCCCCACAGTGGGTCGGCGGTAGGTCCAGAGATATAAGGCATATCGAGTCGCTGTGATAGCCAGGTCAGTATGTCGAGACGACCGCTGATTACCCATCCCCGAGATATCTCCTGAAGAACGACTATATCGGGCTCGCTTTCTTCAATGACTTCTGCCAGCGCTTCCATGCCCAGATAGCCATCGGTATTGAAACCATTATGCAGATTATAGGTCATTACCCTCACCGGGAAACCATCACCGGTATCTACCTCAGGTTCGTGCCAGGCAATGGCACCAGCCAGAGACGGCAGCAATAACAGGACTGAGAGTGCCGGCACAATCCATAGTTTCCGGCTGACAGTTAAGCTCCCTCGCGCTCTGACCGTTGCCAGAACGCCGCACACAGCAATAATTACGGCCGCCGCTATCTCCAGAACAGTGTTATCGTAGGGAAGCTTAATCTGGTGCACAACGTAATACCCCAGCAGCATGACTACCAGCAGTAGCATGCCGATTCCGTTAGCGACCATAATCGCCGACCTGCCCGAGCCGCCGCCGGCAGCATAACCCGCGATAATAAAGGCAATAAGTAGTGAAGCAGATACCTGCATTGCTAATAATGCAACAAATGCCTCTCCGTTTGACTCCGGATGAGTAAACGACGATGCCACAATCAAGAGTAAACCGTACAAGAGGCTATATATCCACAGGAACCGTACTCCCCTGATTAGCACCCAGACTACTACTACTAGGCCAATCAGCTGCGCTACCAGCACCCATATTGCTGTAATATGCAGCGACCAGCCGGTCAATACTGCCAGACGACCCACGTTGTGCAGCACCACCAATTGCAGAAAAAGGAAAGGCCCAATCGCCAGCCACGCCCAAGTCTTCTTCCCTGACCCGTAACTGACTTTGGTATTATCCTGGCCTGTAGGTGGTACGGCACCGTGTACCCCGTTTCCGAAGCTCACACTGCCAGAAGTCTGGTCTACCTCGTAACTCCTGGAAGCACTGTCACTCCACAGCAACAACCACTGAAGCAACACCAGCACGACTGTCAGCAGCACTATCGGCCAGTCTGTCTGCCAGATCGAATCATAGGTCAGTAAAGCAGCGTGCACCGCGGTATCCAGTGCCAGACCGGTAAGCAGCCCGATTGCGAAATAACCTGCTGTGGAACTGCTACGACTAATTGACTTATTAAGTCTGATTGGCAAAAAGATAACGAAGAGGACCGTTCCAGCCATCGCCAGGATAAGGTTGACCAGCGGTTCATCCCACCATACCTGCATAAGGAGGCGGAGTAATCCCAGGCCACCGGCAGTGACTATTATCGATCTGTTTCCTCCCAGTAGACGGCGTAATCCACCGGCCATAAAAGCTGTAGCGAAAACCAGCAGGGCGATACCACCAAGATAGACCGCCCCGAGGTTGAGGCGGTCGCCGAGTATCCAGGTCAGGCCGGGCACCAGTAACCGCAGTACCTGAAGCCCGAACATTACAGTCAGCGCCGGTAGAAGAATTTCAATGATGGCAGGACGGATTACCAGCCATGAAGCGACACCGCTCCGGCTGCCCTGCCTGTTATTACCGTTGCTTGACATTATTGATGCGGCCGCAGTGCGGACACTTGACGTTGCTCCTCTTAAAATCAGGGGGTATCTTCAGCTTCGTACCACACTCACAAGTGAGTGTATCATACTTGTTCATCCGCCACATCAGGTCAGAGACTTCGCGGGTACGTTCTGCTTTGCCCGGTTCTCGCCCGGCTGGTGCTGCTTCCGGTACAGCCGCACGGATACCAACCGCACCGGTACCAGCCAGTGTGGCTGCAGAGAAGACCGGCTTACCACCCTTGTGGATGCTCCGATAGGCATGGTCGTAGTCGACCAGGGAGGCACCGCCAGCCATAGAACGCAGAATACGTATTCGCTCTGAGATTGGTGGGTGGGTGCTGGTCAAATCAGCGGCAGCCCTTCCTTTCTCGCGGAAGGGATTGATAATATAGGCCGGGGCAGTAGCTTGGTTAGCCCCTTTTACCTGTATCTTGGAACCAGCCAGCTTCTCTAATGCTGAGGCTAGTCCTTCAGGATAGCGAGTGTAAAGAGCCGATGATGCATCCGCCATATATTCTCGTTTCCGTGAGATGGCGAAATAGATAAGCTGGGCTAATATGGGCGCCAGTATCGCCAGGACAATTGCTACGATTATAATTATTCCACCGCCGCCACCGCCACCCCTCGAGCTCCGGCGGCCTCCAGCCATCCCTCCGAAGAGCATCATGCGTGAGCCATACCAGGCAAGAATGACTATTGCCCCGAGCAAGACACCACACAGAGACATCAGCAGGACATCGCGGTTCTTAATATGGGCAATCTCATGGCCGACAACTCCCTGCAACTCATCGCGGTTTAATGCCTGAAGAAGTCCGGCGGTCACTGCCACCGAGGCATGATTCGCATCCCTACCAGTGGCAAAGGCATTCATAGCCGGGTCATCGATGATATAGACATCGGGCATCCGTTCCAGGCCGGAGGCAATTTTCATTTCCTCGACGATGTTATAGAGACGGGGATGATCATCACGCGTAATCTTTCGTGCGCCCGAAATTGCCAGCATGATGTTATCACCCTGGAAGAAAGCCACCAGATTTAGTACTAACAGTATTGCCAGTGCTATTATCAAACCACCAATGGGATTGCCGAGGAAAGCCTCTCCCAGAAGGTATCCAACTACCAGCAGCAGTGCTGCCATCATGCCGACCAGCACAACCGACCTGATCCGGTTAGACCGAACCTGTTCCCACATTACCCTGTATCACTCCACTAAGTAAAACTGACCTTGGGTGCTTCCCGTTCTGCAGGGGCTTCAACTTCAAAGAACTCGCCCAGCTTGAAATTTGTCATATTTGCTACGAAATTGGAAGGGAACATCTGGACTTTGTTATTGAGACCCAGTACAGAATCGTTGTAATACTGTCGTGAGAAGCTAATCTTGTTCTCCGTGGAGGTCAGCTCCTCCTGGAGGGCTAAGAAGTTCTGGTTAGCCTTAAGGTCGGGGTAGTTCTCAACCACCGCCAGCAGTCGGGACAGCGCACCAGTAAGTCCCTGCTCAGCCTGGGACTGGGCACCAACACCCCGACCGATTGCCTGCTGGGCCAGATTGCGAGCATTGGTGACTGCCTCCAGTGTCTCCCGCTCATGCTGCATGTAGCCTTTGACTGTCTCCACCAGATTGGGGATAAGGTCATGCCTTCGCTTGAGCTGGACATCAATCTGCGCCCAGGCGTTCTGCATCTGGTTGCGCAGTCGTACCAGCCCGTTATAGATGATAACAAACCAGAGCAGGAGTACAACTATTATACCTAGGACCACATAGAGAGCAACCATTTAACACCTCCACAAGATACCCTATCTATTTCTATATTCTGAAAAGCAATAATAAGCGATTATTGCCGAATCTTGATTACCTCCCCCAGAAACTCAATCACACGTTCCTGAGAGTCTTCCTTCCCCTCTATCTGAGCAGATAGATGGGCCACCAACTGACCAACCTCTCCGCTGTCAAACCATAGGCCATCTTCCTGCGGACAGACATCAACGAGCAATACCGGCTCATGCCCCAGTGCGACCTTTTTCATCTTTTTATTACACACCGGGCACTTACGTACTTCCTCGGAAGACTTCGCCTCAGAAGCAAGATGAAGGCTATCCAGACCGGCTGACTCTAGCCCCATCGTTTCCATTAGAAGCTCTATTTCTCCAGTATCAAACCAGACTCCGGAGCAGTTGTCACAATAGTCAAGCTCGATACTTTCATGCTCGACTACTATCATTGGCTCTTTACATGCAACACACTTCATACGAGCGCTCCTCGAAATTACCCTTCACAGTGTAGATAAACGAGCAGGCCATGTCAAGAAGTCGTTTTTTATAAACGGGGTTGACAGTTTGGTAATCGTAATGTTATTCTATACTAAGTTGATAAAATTAGTCAACAATATACAAAAGAAGAACGATGAAGGTTTCTACTAAAGGACAGTATGCCACCAGAGCACTATTAGACCTGGCTCTACACCAAGATGAAGCGCCAGTCTTACTCAAGCATATCGCACAGCGACAGAAGATTTCCTTGAGCTATCTTGAGCATCTAATCACCCCCCTGATTGCTGCGGGTATTATTACCAGTACACGAGGCCCCAGGGGAGGAATCTCATTGGCCAGGCCCCCTGAAGAGATAGGATTGGATGAGGTTGTTCAACTTCTCGAGGGTGCGATATCGCTTGTGGAGTGTGTCGGCAATCCTAAGGTATGTACGATGTCTCAGTCTTGCGCTACCCGTGAGGTCTGGGACGAACTCAGGCAAGCTATGATGGGGGTACTGAAGTCAGTCACACTCCGAGACCTGATGGAACGACAGAGAGAAAAGGAAAATGCCACCGAGATAATGTACTACATCTAACTCCTCTGTGTATGTGGTTAGCCATTTTAGGGGAAGATAAATGCCTAAGCAAGTTACTAAAGCTGAAATACTAAATCAAAAGACTTTACAGATCCCCAGACTAACACGAGGTATTGCCAAGGACTCTACCGAGCTCATTGGAAATACACCACTGGTCAGACTCAACCGGATAACTGAGGGAGTGGCAGCCGAGGTTGTGGCCAAGCTGGAATCCTTCAATCCTCTTGGTAGTGTTAAGGACAGGATTGGCGTGGCTATGATAGTCGATGCCGAGGAGCGTGGACTAATAAACAAAGACACCGTAATCGTCGAGCCCACCAGCGGCAATACCGGGATTGCCCTTGCTTTTGTCTGTGCTGCCAGGGGGTACCGCTTAATTCTCACCATGCCAGACACGATGTCCTTGGAGCGGCGTCAGCTGCTATCTATCTTTGGTGCCGAATTAGTATTGACACCAGGTTCAGAGGGGATGTCGGGGGCGTTGCGGAAAGCCGAGCAACTGGTAGCAGAAAACTCTGGTTACTTCATACCTCAGCAGTTCCAGAACCCGGCAAACCCTGAAATCCATCGGGTGACCACCGCCGAAGAAATATGGCGTGATACCAATGGCCAAGTAGATATCCTTGTAGCCGGTATCGGCACTGGAGGTACTATTACTGGCATTGCTGAGGCAATAAAGGAGAGGAAACCGAGCTTTAAGGTAATCGCCGTTGAACCGGCTGATTCACCGCTCCTTTCCGGTGGGCAACCGGGAGGACATAAGATACAGGGTATCGGTGCCGGCTTTGTTCCAGAGGTACTTCGGAGAGACCTTATTGATGAGATTATCACCGTCAGCGATGATGACGCCGGACTGATGGCACGTAAGCTGGCAAAAGATGAAGGGATACTGGCTGGGATTTCCTCCGGTGCAGCCGTTTGGGCAGCTCTAAAGGCAGCAAAACGGCCAGAAAACCAGGGCAAGTTGATAGTTGTTATTATCCCGGACACTGGTGAGCGTTACCTGTCTACCTGGCTTTTCCAGGAACTCTACTCGGGAACATCGAGAGGTTAATGCAAAACTGGCTGGCAGGAGACAATCAGGGGAGGAAGGGAATGTTTTTCAGCAGATTTAGAGAGGATATCACGACAGTATTTGATAAAGACCCGGCAGCAAGAAGCCTGCCCGAGGTTATTTTCTGTTATCCAGGGCTACATGCCCTGTGGTTTTATTACTTCGCCCATTTTCTCTGGACGCATCGTCTCCGTTTCCTGGCCCGTTTTACCTCTCACATCAGCCGTTTTCTCACAGGTATCGA
>Ga0209427_10000396_pt1 | contig 45900 bp, 32 predicted proteins | sample DeeMarSWOR136_30_FD_187465 | JGI IMG/M metagenome (GOLD analysis project Ga0209427, IMG submission 187465) | Marine sediment microbial communities from White Oak River estuary, North Carolina - WOR-1-36_30 (SPAdes) (version 2) | ecosystem: Environmental > Aquatic > Marine > Intertidal zone >...
CGGCCGAAATAGAGCTTTTTATTGATCTCATCCACCAGACTGTTGATCCGGATGTATTGACTGGCCTGGGCTTTTTCCACAACCACTGTGATCGAATCTTCCTTGATACGGATAGCCCGAACCGCCTTAATTTTGGAAACCTGAGAAACAAAGCGCTTCAACATGCGTTTTTTTCGATTTTTTATATGCCGGAAGACCAGAAGACCGAGGATTCCAATCCACAGTAAATTCGCCCACTGGATGTCGGTAAAGATAAGGATGGCTGCCACGACAAGGATAGCCGCCACGATCATCATACCCTGAGGACCGGCAGGCAGGGAAGTCGTCAACCAGTACTTCAACTCGTCGAGTTTCTGGTCCAGCGAAAACGGACGCCGGACCCCGGATTCAATATCCGTCTTCAGTCGCTTGAGATCGGTGGCCAGGTCTCCGGCATCGGGATACCTGTCCTCCGGCCGCTTTCGCAGGCAGCGGGTAATGATCCTATGGAGATCGGGAGGAAGATTTTTACGGACGGCCGTGACAGGACGGGCTTCTTCGAAGGCGATGGCATGCATGGTGTCGACCGGATTGTCGCCTTTGAAGGGCAGCTCACCAGTGACCATTTCATACAGGACGACCCCCAAGGAAAAGACATCGGAAGGATAGCTCAGGGATTGGCCTCGGGCCTGTTCCGGACTCATGTAGGATGTGGTGCCCATGATCGTTCCGGTTGCTGTGGTCTGGGGCATGGTTTTAGTAGGGGCATGCTCTAGCAAAGTTAACGTTCTTTCTTCGTCAGCGGAAGGCTCGAGGAGCTTCGCTAGGCCAAAATCCAACAGTTTGGTATGCCCATCGCGGGTAACCATGATGTTATCGGATTTGATGTCGCGGTGAATGATCTTGGACTTATGGGCCTTGGCAAGGCCCTCGGCCACCTGAACTGCGATCTCGATCGATCCGATCAAATCCAGCTCCTTCTTCGCAATCAAACTGCCGATGGTCTGCCCCTCGATAAACTCCATGACGATAAAGGTCGTCTCGTCCACTGTATCGATGTCGTAGACCTGGGCGATCGCAGGATGGGTGATAGCGGCTGCTGCGCGGGCTTCCTGGATGAATCGATTCAGTTTGTCAGGGTTGGCCGTCAGGTCGGCTTTGATCATTTTCAGGGCGACCGGACGGTTCAATTTCGTATCCCGGGCACGGTAGACAACACCCATGCCTCCCCTGCCCAGGAGTTCGTCGACCTTGTAGTGTTTGATGGTTTTATCGATCATCAAATCTTCATCGCCCATGCCCATTTCTATACCACAGCTGACAAATCCGGTCAATCGAAGGTCGGGGAAATTACTTCAACAAAAGGCCTTATCTTCTTGTCAACTTGATCCCGAAGATAACAATGCCCACAAGCAGACCGACAAGGAACAAAACCAGCAGAGTTATCCCGATAACATTGGTTTTGCCACTGACATGGATGCGGACGATCTTGTCTTCTGATTCCACCTGACGGTTATCAGCGATACATTCTGATTTTATCTTCGGCTCATAGTCGCCTATGGCAACGTCTTCTGGAGGAAAGAATTCAATGGCAACGATCTCCTCTTTCCCCTGATCGAGAGAAGCGATGAGGTCGGGTTGAATTTCAGAATGCCAGTTCAACGGAAGGTCGGTGGAAACTCTTATATTGTTCAACCGGCGGGTTCCCGTATTCTTTACCCTCACTTCCATTTTCACAGTCTGTCCTACCTTTATCTCATGGTAGAGACTGAGAGCTTGGACCTCAACCTTGCCGACTCCTCTGGGGATTATCTCTAACTTCACGCTCCCTGCCCTGAGACTTTCGATTTCTTTTGTGGTTAAAGAAGATGAGCTGGACAGCATCTGGTTCAGTTCTGTCGATTGTTCGTCATCGAGCGCCAGGCAGTAGAAATCGATGGGTTTATCGATGACAACCTGTTCATCGGCATTCTTGGGAAGAAAGAGCCTCAAAGAAAGCTGCAAGCTGGTCACGCCCTCTGTGAATTTAATCTGCGAGAGCCGCGCTTGCGTTTGGGGATCGAAGAATTCGTAAGAGATTTGTTGAGGAAGATTGACGACTTTGAGCCGGAAGATGTTCGCTTCTCCGCTGAATTTTTCCAGGGAGAGGTCATAGGTGGCTTCACTCTCTAAATCTGCTTCCTGAGAAAACTGGGCCGAGTTGACCGTCACGATGTTGGCGCTGATGCCTTTCTGAAGATACACAGAAGTACTCTCGTCCTTGCCCGAATAAAAGACATTCACGTCCAGATTCTCGACATCTTTGAGAAGCTGGAAAGTGACCTGTTTCTCTTGCTCCAGAGCAAGTGCGGGAATCGTTCTCTCATAAGGATCGGAAATAATCTTCCCTTCAGATCTCAAGGACACATAGACATCCTTGATTTCTTTGAGAAAATCGAGCGGAAAAATGTCTTTGGCATCTATGTTCAATTTCTCGAGTTCCTTGAGTTCTTTGGAGGAATAACGGAGGGAGACCCGAACGTATTTTTTCCCGCTTTCATCTTGAAATTTAACAGCGGAGGCCACAGAGATCCGGGCCTCGCTTCCCATAAAGCTTATCAAGGCCTCCTGATAATCCACCTGCGCTTGGAGATAAGCGGTTCTTTTTTGAACGAATTCTTGATCTGAGATCAATCCTCCTTCCTGGAGCTTCAGGGCCCTGTCGAATTCCCCCTTCATCATCTCGAGCTGAAGTTGGGCCTTTTTGAGGGTTAAAAGCTTCAGCGTTTGGGACTCCTGCAAGCGCATGGACTCCTGAGTTTGTATAAAATTGGTTGTCAATATCAGTAACAATGCCAGCGTTGAAATTCTCAAGAAAATTTTCATCGGTTTTGCCTCCATTCCCGGTCTAGAAAAAACATCCGTTCTTAACTCACTTTCGTTTTTTAATCATGCAGTAATGGATTCAGCACCAGCATGTTCATGCATAAAATCTACATAAAGCCTATTCAGATCTTCTCCCTTGAGCTCATCGCTCGTTTTCATCATGACCAGTTTTCCCTGGAGCATAAACCCGACTCTGTCGGCGATGAATTTGGCACGGAATATATCATGGGAGGAAATAAAGATCGATTTTCCCTGATCCCGCAGTTCCAGGATGAGCTCCAAGAATTCCTGGCCTGACCTCGGATCGAGACCCGATGTCGGTTCGTCGAGGATAAGATTGGGAGTATCTTTAATGGCAGCAACGGCTATCCCCAACTTCTGCCGCATTCCCTTGGAATAGTTCTTGATTCTCATGTCAAAGGCTTCTTCCTGAAGCCCGACCCGTTTCATCACCTCTGCATAATCGGCCTTTTTGAGATTGCGTTTGCCTGCCAATCTGGAAAAATAATCCAGATTCTGATAGGCAGTGAAATTTCCGTACAGCATCACATTTTCAGAGACGAACGAAACATACTCCTTCGATCTCAGCGGCTCTTTGACTACATCAACTCCTTCTATAAGGGCTGTTCCTTCAGTCGGAAGGATAAATCCAAGGAAAAGATTTATAGCAGTCGTCTTCCCCGCCCCATTCGCACCGAACATACAGAATATTTCACCGGGCTCGACCTTGAGATTCAAATGATCCAGGGCCAAGAGCCCGTCCTCATATTTTTTTGTCAAATCTTTAGCTTCTAACATGATTCCCTCTTTTTGTATTTATTTTTTTGCTCATAGAATTCATTTTCGTTTATCGGACATCGTACCGGAGAAAAGACACATACGACCCGACGAAAAACAGGATGACCAGGAAAATCATCAAAAAAAGGTCAGGAAGGATGCGTTTGACAGAATCCGCAAGTCCCTCGGGGACAAATTCGTGCTGTGGCATATCGCTCAAATCGGGTTTTGGTTGATCTCCTCCGATATTCAAGGTTCTCATCTGTTTTTCACTGACCCATTTGGTGAATATCGGCTTATAGGTCCTTACTGAGTTGAGAAATTTTTCATGCTCGTTTATACCGGTTCTTGCAAGGCTCATGGTCGAGAACATCAATGCCGAGGCAGGGGAAATGCGCGACAGATTGACAGCGAGTCCTTGCTGCTGGCGCATCTTTGCCTGGTAATCCCTTTCGATGGCAGCATTTCTCTCATCGATTTTTCCTGTGAGCCTCTGCTGAAATTCCTCAGCCCATTTTCTCACATCATCATCCCATTTCTTGCGTTCTTCCGGTTTGTCGGCATCAGGGCGGGGGTTGTCTTTAAAATACTCCCGCTGCTCTGCTATGGCTTCCTTCTGAATCTCTTGGAGGTAAGCATCTTTTTGAGCCGTGATCTCATGCACAGATGGAATGGGCTTTATCTGCCCGGCTATCATGACAGAGGCCTTAGGTATGACAGTCACAAAAGTAACCCAGATGAACAACAGGACCAAAAAGCTGGTTGAGGATCTAGACGTTCTTGCCGAAATGAAAAGCCCGAGGGTAAAGAAGACCGACAGATAAAGAAGAAACATCAGAAATATCAGGGCAATTCTGAACCAGTCACCTCCCACCAGGGAAATGTTCGGATAAATCATCAGAATCAGAAGACCGAGCACCATCGGAATGACCAGGGGGATCAAGAGACTGACAAAACCGCCGATGGCCTTGCCCAGAATCAGCCTGTCTCTTGGAACCCTGTTAGAGAGAGCGAGCTTCAACGTGCCTCTCTCTTTTTCTCCGACGATTGCATCGTAAGTAAAAAGAATGGCGAACAGGCTGAGGACGATCTTGACGATGAATGACAGGTCAAGCGGACCGAATACGGCAAAAATCGGATTGCTGCTGTATTTGGATTCCGTCAAGCTCGGATCGAAGGCAACATTGACGGTCGCCACACGGCCGACTGCCTCCCAAATTCCGCTGACGATCGCGCTCAAGACCTGCGGCTTTCTGTTGACCTTGGTCCCCAGCCCGGCGAGTGTCCCATAGGACTGCTGGCTCTCCAGATTCTTCTTGTTCAAGGCCACGGCTGCACTGTGTTCCTTCAACTCTGCCTGGTAATTATTGATCCCGGTGTACACCGCGAGCAGGATGAGGATGGTGCAGAGGAGAAAAGTAAATACAAATCTGGGGCTCATGATCGTGTCTTGAATTTCTTTCTTAATAATGTCCCGTAACATATTTCTCTCCTGTTTATTTTGTATACATCCTAATATACGCTTTTTTTCTTCAATTCATTCATGGAAGTTTATTCAGAATTTCACTCTCTTATTCGATACGGAATAGAAACGAAAAGGTTTAGCCCGGAAAAATTTCTTTCAGAGGCAACCTTTTGGACTTGACAAACGTATTATAATAATAGAGAGAAGAAATCTTTCAGTACGGATTTTTATAAAGAGGATTAGGGATTCATGGCGCAGAAATGTCCGAATATGGATAATAAGTGTCCAGGATTGGACAGTTTTTGCTGGTAAAGGGTGAAAGAATGCCAGGAAATGAAATTGGCATATTTTTTGCTGATTATATTTTCCTCTTTTTTCCCTACGGGGGGGAAAGGGTAAAATTCGGGGGGTGATTCCTAGGATCACCCCTTTCCCATCATCTTATCTTTCCAGGTAAGACTAATTAACTTTTCCAGTTGCCAGCTCCCAGTCGAAATACGCAGCAAGATAGTCGTATATGGCTGAATAATAATTCACCTTGGCTTGATCATATAAAAGCCGTGCATCCTTGAGCTCCAACTGGGTGGCCAGACCGTTTCTCGCACTGGATTCTGCAATCTGGAAGGCTTTCTCTGCGGTTCCCATATTTTTTTCTCCGGCCTCGATCCTGGCTTTAGCCTCTTCGAGCCTTAAATAAATATTTTGCAGCTCGGTGATGATGGCTTCCTTAGACTTTTCAATCCTGATCCTGGCTTTCTCCAGTTCGACCTTTGCTCTTTTCACACGTGCAGCTGTCTCTCCTCCATTCCAAATCGGAATATTCAAAGAGAGGCCTATCCAGTAGGTGATGTTTTTTCTCTCCAGTTTAAACTGATCCGATATGGCCGAAAGATTGTAAAGTACAAAGTTTGCCCTCAATTCCGGATAATAATCCGCCGTCTGTGCCTTGACATCCGTCCTCCTGAGCTCCTTCTCCCACTCAAGGGCATTGAAATCCGGTCTTTGCTCCAAGATTCTCTCCAACGGTTCTTCCTCTGGCATGGAGGGAAACGCATCCAAATTTCCTTCGAGCGTGATTTCCTCCTCGATGGAAATCCCGGCAAAGTTCTTCAGATTATTCAGGGCCAGCTCGTAGTTCCGTTTAGCTTTGATGGTTTCAGGCTGGATGTTTTCCCACCGTACCTCAGCCTGGAGGAGCTGGAGTTTGGAGATTACGCCGTTATCATACTTCTTTCTCATGATCTCGTAGTTTTCTCTGGCATTTTCTTCGGATTCTTGGGCCACTTCCCATACTTTCTTGAGAAGCAAAGTCTGATAGAACGCTGTCTTGGCAAAACTGATCACTGCCTGGTGCTGTGAATCATACACAAAGTCTGTCAGCTTCTGGTACTGGTTGGCAGCCTTGAGAGCCTGTCCCACATCAAAGCTGAACAAGGTCTGTGATATCCCCAGGTTGAATCCAAATTCGTTCCAGTAGGAAATCTGAAACTTCTGTTGTGCCGTTTCTCCTGTCTCGAAATCGGGAAAGTCGATGTACAGGAAACGCCTACCCAGGTTTCGTGTGTAATTCCCCTGTGCCGATATATTCGGCAAGGCTCTTGCCCACGCCTCTTTCTTTTGCGTCTTGGCCAGATCCAGTTCTTTTTCTGCAAGCTCCAGGTCCCTGTTGTACTGCTCCACCAGAGACAGGAAAGACTGGAGGTTATGGGTATCTGCCTTCAACCCTGAGTTGAAAAGCATGAACAGGCATAATGCTGTAAGGATTGTCTTCTTCACGGCTTTACTCCTTGAGGCGAATCACGCCGATCTTTTCGATCTTGTCGCCAAATTTAAAATAGAGGGGATAACGGTCAGTGTCAGCACAGATGAAACGACCAGACCGCCAATGGCCACGATCCCCATGGGCTGTCGGATCTCCACACCCGAGGCCCCGATCCCCAGGGCCAGGGGCAGCATACCAAGGATGATGGCCACAGTAGCCATCACGATGGGCTTAAACTTGGTCGGGCAGGCTTCGATCAGTGCTGTCCGCATATCTTTTCCCTGTCGTCGCAACAGATTTGTATAATCCAACATCAGAATGGCGTTGTTGACCACGATCCCGAGAAGCATGATGATAGCCATCATCGATATGGTGTTCATGGTCTTTCCGGTGAGAAAAAGCGCCAGAAACACGCCGATCAAGGCCAGGGGAACCGTGCCCAGTATGACCAGAGGCTGGCTGAGGCTCTCCAGGATGGCGGCCAGAAGCATATACACCAGAACAAAAGCGATCAGAAAGGTCCGCAGCATGTCTGTGGTCGTCTCCTGGATCATTTCAGCTGTTCCTCCCCAATCGATCATGTATCCAGGAGGAAGCTCTAAATCCCTGAGCCTCATTCCTATGCCGGCAATGACATTCCCCACAGGATAGCCGGGTATCGCCCCCCCGGTGATTTCGATGGTCTTGTATTTATCCTTGTGCTGGATGCTGCTGTAGCCCTCGGTAAACTGGATGTCGGCGAACTCCGACAGCCTGTAGCTTCCGGATGGCGCAGCAACTATAATGTTCCCTACTTCCTCGGGTGTATCCACTGACTCGTCTGTCAGAACGACCCGTATGTCATACTCCTCGCCCGCCTCCCTGTATTGGGAGGAGATGACACCTTCAATAGCGCTCCGCAATGTGAAAGCCAGGTCAGAAATGGTCAGGCCCGCATCCGATACTTTTTTTCGGTCAGGAATCAGGGTGATCTCCGGCTTTCCTGCTCTCGAGCTGGTGTTCAGGTTGATCAACCCCTCTACATCCCTGATTCTGGCGATGACCTCTTCTTTATATCTTTCTAGAATGTCAACATCCTGCCCCATCAGATAAAACTCGATCGCAGCACCCCCTCCTCCTGCAGAGGAAAGTGCAGTCACCCTTATTTTGGCATTGGGAATGTCGGAAATATCCTGGATGATCTGGTTCGCCATATCATTGCTGGAGCGTTCTCTCTCGACAGCTTCCACCAATTTGATCCGAATCATGGCTGTATTGGTGCCCGTGTTTACATCGCTCAGTTGGCCCAATGTGGAAACCATGTGTTTGATTTCGGGATAAGCTTTGACCCGTTCTTCGATGCTGTAGATCAGTTCTGCCGTTTCTTCCAAGCGGTAGCCCTCGGGCAGCTCGACTTCTATGCTGATGTTTCCCTCATCCAGCGTGGGCAGGAATTCAAATCCGACCCTTCCAGCGATCGGGAAACTCGCAAATAACAGAAAGACCGCAAACAGCACGATCAGAGCACTGCGCCATTTTCTGGCCAGGAGCACCTGGAGGATTCTTGCGTAGCCTCTCTCCCAAGCTTTGAATATATTGTCCAGTGCTCGACTGATCAATCGCTTTTCTTTCTGATTCTCGGGAAGAATGAGAGACGCCATCATGGGCGTGAGGGTGAAGGAGACAAGGAGCGAAAACACCGTGGCAAAGGTTACGGTCAGAGCGAACTCCCTGAAAAACTGACCGGCCAGGCTCGTCATCGAAGCGATGGGTAAAAACACAACGATGTTGGTCATCGTCGACGCGATGACAGCCACAGCAATTTCAGATGTACCCCGGTCTGCGGCATCCCGACGGTTCTGTCCCATCTGCTTGAACCGAAAGATATTCTCGAGCACAACGACAGAGTTGGTCACCAATATGCCCACAGCAGTGGAGAGGCCCATCAAAGTCATGATGTTTAGCGTAAACCCGGAAACCTGTATCAGCAAAAATGTGGAAAGAATAGAGTAGGGCATAGCCAGAGCAACGATAATCGTGGACCGAATGTCATGCAGGAAAAAAAGCAAAACAGCCCCGGTAAAGAGTATCCCGAGGAGGATGTTTCCCAGGGTATCCTGGACCGAGCTTTCGATGAACGTCGAGTCATCACTGATGATGGAAAGATTGGCTCCCAGCGGCAGCTGCTGTGCAATGGAGGGCAGTTCCTGCCGAATGCCCTTTGCCAGATTGACGGTGTTGCCGTCTGCTGTCTTGACGACACTCAGGAGGATGACATTCTCGTCGCGCATCTTCTCCAGATTATTGAAATAAATGGTTCGCTCTCTGATATCCTCGCTTGCGTCTTTGACTTCTGCAATCTGTCCCAGCTTCTTTACTCCGAATGGGGTGGGGATCTCTACTTCCTCAAGATCCTGGAGATTTTCGAACTCTCCCCGCATGCGCACTGCATATTCCTGCGAGCGATGCTGGAAAGTTCCTGCCGGAAGATCCAAATTGTAGGCGGCAAGGATGGCGCTTATCTGGGGAAGCGAAAGCCCGCTCTGGAATACAACCCGATTGTCCAGTTCCACCCGGATTTCTCGCTCTCCTCCTCCGATGATGTCGACTCTGGCCACGTCCTCGACCTGAGAGATGCGGTCCTTCAGCCGCTTGTCCACAAGGTCATAGAGTTCGGTCATGGACTGAGGACCGGATAGGATCAGATCCATGATGGGCATCGCGGTTATGTCGAATTTCTGGACAACTGGGAGTTCGGCATCCCGAGGGAGTTCATTCAGAATGGCATTGATCTTGTCCTTGACTTCCTGGTTGGCGATATCCGGGTCTTTGCCCAGCTCGAACCGTATGACTACGATGGAGGCACTCTCCATCGAATAGGAATTGATCCAATCGATCCCGCTTATTGTCGAGATGGCATCTTCGATCTTTTTCGTGATTTGTGTCTCGGTTTCCCTCGGACCAGCACCGGGATAGATGGTTTGAACAGAGACGAATCCGAACTCGATGTCCGGCATCAGGTTCAAATTCAGAGTGAAATAGGACAGCACTCCGAAAATTAAGAAGACGAGAAGCACCATTGTGATCAGGATCGGTCTTTTGATCGAGATATTTGAGAGAAACATGGTTCCTGCCTTACTGGATAACTTTGACTTTTGCGCCCTGATCCAGAAGAAGCTGACCCTCGATGATCAGTTTATCTCCCGGATTCAAACCCTCGGTGACTTCAACATCCAGATCTTGCCGCCGTCCGATTTTGATAGGTCTTTTTTGCGCAGTTCCTTGATTCAGGACGTATACGAAAGAGGATCCTCCATTCTGGAGGATGTCCTTCCGCTCCACAACAATGGCTTCGGGTCTGGAATAGGACACAATATTTATCTCCACGGTCGTGCCGGGTTTGAGAGCCTTGTTGGGATTGGCCAATTCTATGACAGCCTGAAAGGCCCGTTTATCCTGGTCCATGGCGAGGTCGACCTGAACGACCTTCCCTTCAATTTTTTGGCCATCCAACATGACGTAAGCGAGCATTCCTTTATTGATATCAGATATTTCCTTCTCCGAAATCCAGGCGATGGCCTTCATCCTGTCGGTGCGGGAAATCGTGAAGAGCTCATCATCCCGCTGGACATTATCTGTTTCGCGTACGTTGACCTTGGTGATGAATCCGCTAATCGGTGCCTTGACCTCTACGGTTTTCTGGACAGCCTCCCAATCCGCTCTGGACACCTCGAAGGCCGCACTGGCGTTATCAAGCTCCTGGCGGGAAATTCCTCCGTCATTGTAGAGGTTCTGCATCCTTTCATAAGCCTTCTTGGCATTCTCGAAAGCCACTTTTGCCTGGTAGTATCTGGTAGCTGGATTGTCTGTCGGAAAGGTCAGAAGAACCTGATCCCTCTCGACATAATCGCCGACTTTCACATAGACCTTTTCCACTTCGTCAGCAATAAGGGAAAATACGGATGATTCCTTTATGCCGGAAAGGATAGCATGAAAGCTCAATTCCTGCTGGAAGGTCTGTGTGTCTATCTCTTTTATTCGCACAGGAATGCCTTCTTCCTTGTAGATCTGTTCCAAATTTTTTGCTTCCATCTGCTCTCTGCTGCAGGACGATATGAAGAACAAGGCACATACCAATATGATCGCCAACAATATCGATCGATTCATTGTATACTCCTTAAATAGTCTTCCTTTTTACAGTTATACGGGTTTTAAGTCAAGAAAAATGAAGAATTTACCTGCTTGCTTTAGCTTTTTGACCTTTAATTCGGGGACAGTATACGCGATCACTTAATTCGAGTGCACCGTTCCTCGTTGAACGCGCTATCTCGATATAGATAAGTAATTGGATATCCTGTCACCAAAATAACATCACCGAACTAATGTGAACTTTATGATTTCGATGAAGAAATCTCCAGAGATTTCATATTCTGAAATCCCTCTTTAGGCCGGACTTTACCCTCCCAAAACCCGTGCAGGCAGCAGGAAGAGAGCCTTGATAAACCTGAAGAAAGCATTCACGGTTATCCCGATCAATCGGAATGGAAGCATCAGAAGCCAGACGAAGGGATAGAGCAAGAGGGCAAGGATTGCCAGCGGCCAACACAGGAGGAGTAAAAGAAGCCAGAGCAAAAATTTAATAAACATGTTTCCCTCCGTAAACCTATACGGCTAAAACCCATAAAAAGTTCCCTTTAATTCGATCTCACAAATTCACGTTTCCTGTCGTCGTATTTATTTCAAATCCGATAAGTTTTATGTATAATCAAGAAACGAACATGACAAGGATTGGATCTATATTTAAATTGAAAATGTCTCGAGCAAAAATTGACTGAAAGAAAGATAATTAGTTCCTGGAAAGATATCGCAAAATATTTGGGGCTTGAAGTAAGGACCGCACAGAGATGGGAGAAAGACTTACAATTGCCTGTTTTCAGGATTAAAAAATATAACAAAACCTTTGTATTCGCCTACTGCGACGAACTGGACAAATGGATTGAGGAAAACGCAACAAGGGAGCTGGGTATAAAGAGACAGTTTTTGAAGGATAAACATCTAATCCTTGGAGTTGTATCAGTTGTCTTGATAGCTTTGATTATCTTTTTTTTCTCAACAGTTTTCCCAGGCTGGAGGCACACGATTCCCTCTGAGTTCAAAATAAGAGGCTCAGACCTGTTGATATATGATGAAAACGGCAAACAAATTTGGAGCTACAACACCAGATTAGACCTCGATCCCGCACGATATCAACATAACAAATATATGCAGAGTTCCGGAAAATCTGCACAACATATTAATGTTTTTTTCAAAGATATCGATAAAGACAAAAATCTCAATGTTATATTTGCAGTTCAAACCATCGACAATTCTAATGAACGTGTTTTATGCTTGGATAAAAAAGGCAATCCCATGTGGTCCTTCGCAGCAGGAAAAGGCATTCAATATGGAAACCAACTTATTTCCTCTGATTTCGACATCAATCGGATCAGAGTAGAAGATGTGAATAATGACGGTTTTTTTGAAATTATTGTAGTCGCTTCTCACAAAATCTATTTTCCCTGTAGGGTATCGGTCTTAAATAACAAAGGCAGCGTGATTGGAGAATATTGGAATTCAGGTCATCTTTCGTGCATTGAATTTTTGGACTTGGACATTGACGGCACTGAAGAAATTATCCTTGGCGGCCTAAACAATAATTATCAGAAACCCTGCTTGGTTGTGTTAGATCCGCGAAATATTGCCGGTTCATCCCCACAAGAAATGGGCACCCGGTACTATTCTGAAGAATTAGGACCAGGCACAGAGAAATACTATCTTTTAATCCCTCGAAATGAAGTTGGCAAACTTCTCGGCATATATGAATTCATTCCTGCTGTTGACTTGTATAAAAACAAAAGGATTCAGATAAGCACGTCTCTATCTAGAGTTTTCTACGAATTCGATTATCGATTAAAGCCGACTTATATCCATTTAGGGGATGAATTCAACTTTAAATTTAAAAATCTTGAACGAGAAGGAAAAATAAGTATCCCGCTCAGTACTGTCAAAGCGAATATCTTGAAATCCAAAATCCTTTATTGGAACGGAAAAGCCTGGACAGATAAGCCAACCATCTCCGATTTATGGAAAAAGTAAGCGAACAAGATTATAGAGAGTCTTTATTTTTTTCTTATAATGAAATAATTTTATCCTATATCTAATGCTCCTAGGATGGGTAAGTTTTTAATGAAATATAAAGAACCATTAATAAGCTTATATATTGTGATCCCACTTGTGCTTGAGGCTATTTCATCTGTTCCATCGCCATCAAGGTCCCCTACAGATAGGCAACCAACACCACTATTAGGAATCGAGTCTAAAGTAACATAGGTGTCATTTTCATTGTCGTACTCGAATGCATATACTGAACCAGCTCCTCCGGAACTCGTTCCTACGATCACTTCATTTTTTCCATCTCCATCAACATCCCCTGCATCGCCTCCCTGTGTATAGCCTCCCAGATCATGGCTGAGGAAGACATTCACATAAATCCCATCTTTATATTTCCAGATGTTCAGACTGTTGCTTGTTCCTCCTGCAATGATCTCGTTAAGTCCGTCGTTATCAGCATCCCTGACCTTCGCAAAGTCAATATTATAAGCACCTAGCGATTGTGTTATGTTTGGGTTGCCCCATGTATCTCCTCCTAGGAACTCATAAACAATTGCTGAACCAATACCGAAAATCGCTAGCACAACCTCGTTTTCAAGGTCGTTATCAGCATCTCCTACATCCATACTCCAGATAAAATATTCATGATCAGGACTACTCCAGAGATACTCAAAATAATAATCCTGTAGAATTTCATCATATGTTATTCTGTATATTTCTATGCGTTTATTTTTTACCAGCAGAATCTCGTTCTTCCCATCGTTGTCAGCATCTGCTATTACGGAATCCCTGACTCCGTTCAAGGAATATCCAAGATCTGGGCTTTTCCAGCTCGGATCCTGGAATGCCCCATCTTCAAACAGAAGTATTTTTTGATATTTTTTCTCTTTTTTTCCGTGTCCATATTTAACATCCACAACTGTAATAATCTCCTTCCATCCATCATTATCTGCATCTCCTATGCTTGTGGCGATTGTGTTAGATCCAAATGAATTGCTGGTCCAAGTATTTTTGTATCCCTCGGCTTCTAGATATTTGATTTGATAAACTTTGTCATGTCCACCTCCTAAATAGCCTCCTGAGGCTATCTGCAGACTAAGTTGATTGATTATCAGTTCTTGAGGCTCAGGTTGTTGACAATCAGGACAATCTTTACTTTCCCCCTTCTCGCAAATTCCGTTATAGTTGCATCTAGGCGGCTTTCCTTGTGTTTTCACCTGTGCTTGGATAAAGCTAATTCCTATGAAAATTAAAACTCCTGCTAGAATCCCTACTAAAACAAAGAGTTTCAAATTTGGAAAAACCTTCATCTCAACCTCCTAGGCTAATTTTGAGCGCGATATAACTCGCCCTTTTTGCATGACAATTTTAGCCATGGCAAAAAATATATGTCAATAGGAACCAACCTAATGTCATTTATTGGCAGATATTGTCATGCTGCAATACGTTTCTGAGGGAAATTTGTTGAAAAAATAAAGGTATAACAGCAGCAATGATTTTGAAGGTGGGGCGTTCAGTAATACAAAATCATTAATTCAAACAATCAATTTCGTAACAGACAATCGATCGGATATACTGTCTCCGAATTATCTTGCGTATAAAAAAAATGATAATAGATAAGTGATCGCGTATACTGTCCCCGAATTAGAACAAAAATCTGGCAACGATTATCGTTTTTTTATAAAATTTTTTGACAGCAACAGAATCATGCAATGCCTATTGGAACCAGTTGGCCTATTTCTTGCTGTAAAATTCAGTAGAACAGTGAAAAAATAAGTGACAGTTTCGACCTTCGCAAGTGTTTCATCCATGTGAAGGTCGTAAGGTGAACAAAAAATGCAGTCCCTCCGAAACTCAGAGATCAACATCGAAGAATTCTACCTGCGCTACGGAGCCATGGTCCTGCGCCGATGCCGCCAACTGCTCAAAAATGAGGAAAGAGCAAAGGACGCCGCACAGGAGGTATTTGCAAAATTGCTCATAAACAAAAAACAACTAAAGGATCAGTACCCATCCAGTCTACTGTTCAAGATTTCGACCAACACCTGCCTGAATATGATCAGAGACCATCGAAACCGCCAACTCCAAGACGGTGAAGATATCCTGGAAAGTATCGCTGCTTATGATGAAAGTGAAGAAAAGATTGTGATGCAGGACATATTGAAGAAAATCTTCAAAAAAGAAAATCCTTCTACGCGCGAAATAGCGGTCATGCTTTATGTGGACGGCATGACTCATCAGGAAGTTGCTGATGAAATCGGCCTGTCTGTCTCGGGAGTCCGCAAAAGGATTAGGGAATTCCGCTCTCGTGCCAAAACCAAGAGGGAGATCTACTATGAGGAATAAACGGATGAGGACCTGGGAACTCGAACGGTATCTTCTCGGCGAGCTTGCTCCCTCCAGGATGGAGGAGATCACTCAGCTCGCACAGGAAAATCCTGAAGTAAAAAAAGAGATCGACCTCCTCAAACAAATCCATGCAGAGATTATAAGGCAGCACCCACCCGAAACCATGCTGCCCGGAATCCTGAAGCATTATGAAGAAAATTTGCGTCAAGCCCAGATCAGAGAAAAAGCCAGACCCATCACCGTGAAACGCCTCCTTTATGCTGCTCCTGCCCTGGTCTCCGCTCTTATCCTGCTATTCATCGTGTTTTTCAATAACGGAACCACATCTGACTACACACGCATCAAGGGAGAGGAATCGATCGATTTTACAAAGACACAGATCATCATCTACAAAAAAAGCGGCAGCGAAATCGAACTTTTGAAAAATGGGGCTCGAGCTAAAGCCGGCGATCTCCTCCAGCTTGCTTACATCCCTGCCGGAAAGACTTATGGAGTCATTTTCTCTATAGATGGCAGCGGAATTGTCACCCTGCACCATCCCGAGAGTAAGGGCAACTCCTCAATTCTCAAACAGGAGAAAAAGAACCTTCTCCCGTCGTCTTATGAACTCGACAATGCTCCAGATTTTGAACGATTTTTCTTCATCACAACGATGGAAGAGATCGAAGTGCAAAGCATTATAAAAAAAGCAGAGATACTGGCTCTCTCACCGGCATCCGCTAAAACCAAAAACCTTGAGCTCTCCGAATCTTACAGTCAGTTTTCCATCCTCTTGAAAAAGGAGAAGAAAAATGAGTAAAAAAGATATTTTTCTGTGGATATTTATTGTTGTTCTCTTCATCGGACCCGCTCTGCATGCAGGAGAAAATAGGCAGAACCAGGATAAAAACATCATCAAAAGATTTGCAGTAGTCATGGGTGCAAATGACGGTGGAAAGGACCGGGTCAGACTCCGCTATGCTGTTTCCGATGCCAGGACTATGTCTCGGGTCCTCGATGAACTGGGCGGTGTCATGGAGGAAGACAACCTGCTGCTTCTTAACCCAGATGTCAAAACCTTTTACACAGAAATGGGAAAGCTCTTCTCAAGGATGGAAAAAGCCAGATCAGAATACAGCCGGGTCGAGGTTATATTCTACTACTCCGGACATTCAGACGAGGAAAACATTCTGCTGGGCAACGAGAAGATCTCCTACGAGGATTTCCGCCAAACCATCAACAACATGCCAGCAGACGTCCACATTGCGATACTCGATTCATGCCTGTCCGGAGCGTTCGCCCGGCTCAAGGGCGGTAAGAAGAAAAAGCCTTTCCTTGTAGACGAGGCCTATGACATGAAAGGCTATGCATTCATGACATCGAGCTCTGCAACCGAAGCCTCCCAAGAATCCGATCTCATTGAAGGCTCTTTTTTCACCCACTATCTGATATCGGGAATAAGAGGGGCGGCAGACCTGACCCAGGACGGACGGGTGACTCTCAATGAGGCCTATCAGTTCACCTTCAACGAAACCCTGGCAGAAACCACCAAGACCATGAGCGGACCCCAACACCCTTTCTATGACATCCAGATGTCCGGCACCGGAGATGTTGTGATCACGGACATACGGAGAGGTTCAGCGATTCTTGTTTTGTCCCCTGAAATCTCGGGACGGGTATTCATACATGACAAGAAAAATTCTCTCGTGGTGGAATTGTCCAAACCCGCAGGTCGAAGAATTGAACTGGGTCTTGATGAGGGTGAGTACAGGGTGATCAACCTCCTTGAAGGACAGGTTTTTGAATCCAAGATCAAACTACAGAGCCGTTCAGAATTTGTACTCAATGCAGAGGAGTTTTCAAAGTCAGATAAGAAATACACTACCCCCAGAGGAGCCCGTTCCATACAGGTTCAGAAGGAAACCCTTCTCATGAAAAAATCGAAAGTCCTCCTCTTCGGTGAATTCAGCTCAAAAACCATGAGCTTGAATAATGAAACTGGCTTGCTGCTGGGAATGGGAGCTGGATTGACCTTCGGAAACGCATTCTCTTTCGGTCTTGCAGGATATGGGAAGTCGAACTTCGCAGGAGGGGCGCCGGGACTTCCCGGTTATGGAGGCTTCACTTTTGCCTACGCCTTCAACCGAGACAAAAGGTTTCACTGGAGAATCACTGCGCTCGCAGGCTCAGGAACCTCACAGTTCGGTTCGATCTTCTATATTTTTGAGCCTGGTGCAGAGTTTATCATGAACCTTTCCCGGATTGTCAGAATCCAGGCAGGAATCAGCATTCCTCTCACAGACCGGCAAAACAGCGGCCTGAACAGCCTGATCATCAATGTAGGGTTTCAATTCGGTAAATAACAACTCCCATTAATACCTGCCTAGCAAAAGTCCTTTGTGATTGTCAAAGGCTTTTTTCTCTTTCCGGCAGCGCTCTTCGCTTGAGAATTCTATCACAGAAGGAAGCTCCTTTTAAGGTGACAAAATATAAGGCGCGAGGTGTTGTATCTATGTGAGAAGAAAAAAGACTTTGGAGGACAAAATGAACAGACAGAAAGTATGGACACTCGAGATATTGCTGCTCTTATTGGGACTCGCCCTGATCCTATCCTCTTGCAGTGATTTTTGTGGCGATTCTGTGTGCGGATCTGGTTCGATCCTCAGTGAAAAAAGAGAGGTCGCCTATTTCCACAGCATAGAGATTCGGGGAGGCTGCCAGGTGTTATTTGAAAAAGGCTTGCAGCAAGAACTGATTGTTGAAGCGGAACAGAACATTCTCCCTCTGATCAAAACCTGGGTAAGGAATGATGGCACACTGATCGTCGAAAGCGAAAGAAGCTATAGTTCAAGGAGAGGCGTAACAGTTTATGCTTCTATGCTTGAAGTCCGGAACTTTTCTATCATTGGAGTGGGAAAAGTTGTCGGCAAGCAGCCCTTCTCGACTGGGGAGCTGACTTTACTTATAGATGGTACAGGAAATATAGAAATGAATGTGAACGCAGAAAATGTTTACAGCACGATCAACGGGGGCGGTTATGTCGGCTTGTCCGGCAGCGCTGAATTCCATAGAGTCAAGATCAACGGTGCAGGCAATCTGGATGCCCTGGATTTTGTGACCTCTGTGTATGAACTGACCATAATAGGGGCCGGGTATTGTCACATCCATGTCACCGATGTGCTAGAATTGGTACTGGCTGGTGCAGGCATTGTCTATTACAAAGGGGAGCCGAAGGTTATCAATTCTCAGATAACTGGCGCTGGAAAACTCGTAAAACTCTAACTCTCCAAATTGCCCACCCCAATTTATTTGTAACTTGACAGAGCTAGGACATCTCGTTTACCTTCTACTTCTCAAAGCAGGATATCGAGATGAACGATCCAAGAGGCATTTCGACTCCACATGCTGCTGTCGGGGCCGTTGTCATGAGGGAAGGGAAGGTCCTGCTGGTCAAGCGGAGCAACGCACCCCAGAAAGGGAAGTGGTCCCTTCCAGGAGGGTCGGTCGAGTTGGGAGAAACTCTTAAGGAAGCCGCAGAAAGGGAGGTCAAGGAAGAAACCGGTTTGACGATCAAGGCAATTGACCCGGTGTTTGCCTTTGATCTGATCGAGCACGATTCTGCCGGCAAACTCCTCTTCCATTATGTGATCATCGACCTCCTGGCAGACTATGTCGATGGTGAAGTCCATCCTGCTGATGATATCAGCGATGCCGGATGGTTCAACTCCGAGGAGGTCCGATCCCTCACCATCTCAGGAACCACAAGGGAGTTGCTGAAAAAGATCGGATTTCTCGATCCTTGATCCTTATTCCTCGCTCCAGCACTCTATATTTTCAGAGCCCGAAGAAAAAGAACCACAAGGATAGCAATCGACACAGAGATCGTGATATTATGAAAGGGGACGAAAACTGTACATCTTCAGTTGTGTTCTTGGGGATACATATCTGGAGCGATAGAAAATGGATTCAGTCCCTTATGAAGACACCGTCAAATATGAATACTGGGCCAAAGTCCTTCTGGCATTTCCTGTCATTCTGCTGATTGCCATGGGAGTTTTTTTCTACGACTACGCTCACCACAGAGCCATCCCCGGCGGAGAAGAAACAACCGTTCATGCCGCTTCTCTCGTACTCTTCCTTACAGCCCCATTTATCCTTCTCATCTACTGGCTCGTTCTTCCTACAAAGATCTATATCCTCCAGGATAGGATCAGGATAAAATACGGACAATTCTTCTGGAATATCCGGTTTGACACGATTGAAACCGTAAAGACAGCCAGAGGGATCCCTCCTCTCTTCAGCAACAGCTCGGTCACATCCTACAGAAACCAAATTGAGATCGTCAGGAGAGGCAGGATGAATATCAGACTCTCGCCCAGCCGACGCGATCAATTTGTGGAACATGCGAACAGAGCCCTTTCCGACTGGAATCGAATCCACAGCGTTTGAATTGTTCTAATTTATCAAACGGCCCCAGCTTGGGGATATTTTTTTTCTTGACAAAATATTCAATAAGTGTAATATTCTTTTTGTCAGCAATCCATAGCTAAGGAGGCATGAAATGAAAATGCGTGTCTTTATCGTTCTCTTGGTCTGTCTAGCTTTTGTCCTCACCACCTGGGCTGATAAGCCCCCCAAAGACGAACTCTGGAAGCTCCGGAAGATGGGAAGAAACCAGAATTCTATCGTAGTGATGACCAGAAATGTGTACGTTGGCGGTCATGTGGATAGGATTTTGGAAGCGGCAGATCCAAACGCGATTCCCTTTCTTGTGACTGAGACATTTATGGAAATGCTTTCCACCAACTTCTTCTATCGAGCCGAGGCTTTAGCCGATGAGATCATGGAAGGAAAACCTCATCTTATCGGACTCCAGGAAATCTCAACCATTTACACCCAGTCACCGGGGGATTATCTCCTGGGTGGAACCCAACCTGCAACCGATTTAGTCTTCGATTACCTTCAGATCCTCAGGGAAGCTCTTACAGCACGCGAACTTGAGTACGAAGTTGCCGGTATCATCACGAATTTTGATGTCGAGATGCCCATGTTTGTCGGGCCAGATCCTTATAATCCATTGGATTATGACGATGCAAGATTGATCGATTTCGATGTTCTCCTGGCTCGTAAGGATGTGGAAATTTTCGATGTGGTAGAACAGAACTTTGCGGACAGCATCAAACTGATGGGTTTTATTCCAATTCTCCGGGGATATGTGGCTGCGAAGATCAAAGTCGGCCGCAAGATGTACTGGGTTGCCAGCACACACCTCGAGCCCGAAGATCCTGAAGTCAAGCAAAATCAGGGGGTGGAATTGATCACGTTTTTGCAGAACAAAGAACTCCCGATCATTGTTTTGGGTGACCTGAACACTCCTGCTCCTACAGATCAAACCTACCAAACATTTCTAGCAAACGGATATGTGGATACCTGGGTAAAAAATCTTGTTAAGCCCATAATTCAGGGCAACACGGCTAGCAGTGATCCTGATCTTCCCTTAGGTCCGATCTTACGAAATCCCAGCCGAATACTGGACCACAGGATAGACTTGATCCTCGTTAAGAGCCAAACAGGTATAAGCGGATATCACTCCATCGGTCCAGTCTGGTCCTACGTCGTCGGAGACGAGCTGAATGACCGCTTTTACTTCGAGTATGATGGCCTATATCCATGGCTTTGGCCATCCGATCATGCTGGTGTCATTGCGCTCCTGCGAATTCCTTACATCCAGAAATTTTAGTAGAAAGGAGGTTCCACAGAGTACGATTTCGCTTCAATTAAAAGAACAAGGGATTTTTCTGTCTTTCAGTTCTATAGTGGTGCCGATCATATCTTCTTCTTTTCCTGCTTTTTGGCTTCGAGCTCCTTCAGCCTCTCCGCAGCACCTTGTTTGATCCTCTCTAACAGGTCCTTATCTGTTGTGGTATCTTTGGGGACAGTTTCCAAGGCTTTCCTGTAATACTTTATGGCCAAATCCGTATCCCCGTTATTCATGTAAGCCTCAGCCAAGCTGTCATAAACATTGGCCGAATTCGGATAGGTCTCGGCGTTGATCTTGAAGATCTCGATGGCCGCAGGAATTCTGCCTGCGTTCACAAGAAAATATCCCAGGCTGTTGATATCGCTTTCCTTAAAATTATCAGGATGTTCCTTCCGTAACTTCTGGAAGATTGAAACTACCTCTTCCACTTCTTTGTCCTTTGCGACTCCGACGATCTGCATGGTTGGTGAATCATAACGGGCATAATTCAGATAGGTAAGCCCCAGATCATCTCCTCCTCCGATCGCATTCTTTACGACATCAGCGCCGATGCTCAATCCGTTAAAACTATTCGTTAGATAAACAACTCCGATCTTCTTTTCCTTATAAGCAACGATATAATTGCGGAAAATCCCGTAATCTCCCCACTGCCAGTAGGCTTTTCCGTTCGGAGTCTCTTCCAGACCGAACCCAAGCCCCCAGAACACATCTTTGTCCACATCTATCTGAGGGGTGAGCATCTCCTCAATGGTCACAGTTTTCAATCCCTCATCATTCATCACAGCTGCCACAAATCTTGCGTAATCTTCGGCTGTTGTGTACAGAGTTGCCGCCGCGTGCGGCGCCCTCCTTTTTCTGAAACGGCCGTTTGTTTCGCTCATTACATCATGGCCCACCGCACTCTGGGTCTCGTATCTATCCTGCCAGACCATGCTGCTGTTTGTCATCTCGAGCGGCTCAATAGCCATTTCCCTCATGATCTCTGTCAGGGACTCTCCTTTAAGGTGTTCCATCACTCGCTGGAGATACATGTATCCATCAGCTGAGTAGCGATACTGTGTCCCGGGTTCAAAATGGATGGGAAGAGGCTTCCTTGGCCCCCCATGGGGCAAGCCCGAAGAATGGCTCAGAACCATCCGGGCCGTTATCCTTCGGAACCAGTCACTGCGGAATCCTTCGAGATCCATGGGATGTCTGATGTATTCCTTAACAAGATAATCTTCAGACACGTATTCGACCAGCGGTTTGTCAAGGTCCAACTCCCCGCCTTCGACAAGTTTCATTGCAGCATAAGCAAAGAAGGGCTTGGTGAGCGAGGCCGCTTCGAATATGGTTTCCTTGGTCACAACCTCACCCGTTTTTACGCTCTTTATGCCGAAGCCATCACTCCAAATGATCTCCCCATCCTTGATGACAGCAATAGACATTCCTGGGATTTCGGCCTTTTTCATCAATTCGGGAATAACCCTCTCAAGATGGGCAATCAATTTCTCCTTCTCTGCTTCTGTATTTAGGGGGGCTGTTTTTTGGACCGTACTGTAAACATTGAATAGAAGCAAAAACACCAGGAGGATAATTAACTTTATTCTTGACGCATAAATCATGACTGTGAATCTCCTTTTTCTATGATAACCTGAACAAGATTTTAAACAAAATTCCTTCTTTATGAAATCATGCTCTCTAGGAAATGCGGACAGTGGGAGCTCTTATCGGTCCAGACATAGGACTGCAGACGGCGGATACTATACTGTTCCAGAAGGCCGAATCTATGGGAATGATGGTGTATGGTTTGCCGAAGGAGCCAGAAAGATTGGCCTTCAGGGCCGTACTGTAAAGGCAGAAAAGAAGTAGCCTACTCCTTTATTTTTTCTCCTGTAACGTCCATTCCCATGGCTTCATTTATCACATGGCACTTGGTGTACTCTCCTTTTTCGTCCTTCTGAAACGTCAGTTCGTACATCCCTTGATCTCCGGCATCGACGGTAAATACAAATTCTTCACCTTCTACAGGCACCATCTCTCCAGGTTCGTCAGCATTATCAGGATAAGCCCAGAGCGCATCATACTCGACATAAATTTTGACCGTCACGATTCCCATCTCGAAATCCGTCATATCGAACTCATAATCTCCCAGGATAGGCGCGTACTTCTTCTCGAGGTCCTGGGCATTCGTAACGAAGCTCAGCAGAACGACCGCTATGATCACTCCTGTAAAAACACGCGTCGTTGAGTTTTTTGAAAAATTCAACATGTCACCTCCTTTGCTTTCGTAAATATTATCTATTTTTTAAAAAAAAATTCAATCATAATTTGGGGACAGTATACGCGATCACCGAATTATCTCCCAGAAAAGATGAATCTCATTCCTCTTGAAAAGGCATATGGAAACAAGGATCTGTGATTTTCTTCTTGGACTAAGGAAAATTGAAATCTCAGATTTGGATATTCCTTCTTTGATAATGTGTCGCTCAAGTTGATCGATCCATCTCTCATTCGTTGACTCTCATCCTCGCCGACTGCAAGATAAACCGAACCATCTATATCCTCATGATTCGAAAGAAATTCCTCTTCATATTCGAAAACAATCCCATCCGAAAACCATAAGGAAGGACTAATTATGATGTATCGATTGAACAGGCCAGGGTGCAGAAATATAACATAGACACAATAAAATCCAGTTATCGAATGGCCCACGATGGTTCTCTCCTCTGGGATTGTCCTGTAGTTTTGATCGACAAATGGAACAAGCTCCTTTTCAATGAATCGGGTGAATTGTTCCGCCCCTCCCGAGTTGCGGCCGTGGATGCGTGATTCAGGAGTCGAATCTCTGAATCTCTTCTCGTAAAAACCTTCATAATCTGTGTCGTATGCGATACCGACAAGCAGGACTTTGGGAATATCCTCGTTTTTAATCAGCCTCCTTGTAATGTAAGCCACACATCCAAAATTGTACTCGGCATCCAGCACATAAACAGCCGGATATCTTTTGCTTTCTTTATCATAGTCTTTGGGAAAAAAAATGTTGATAGTATATTTCCGGCCGACAAACTTTGATTGTACAGTCCTGACCTCAGTATCTTTGATTGTTACCCTTGGATATTCGGCATTTTCCTTCTGAACCTTCTGCTGGACTTCGATGATTGCGAAGCCGGAGAGGCTAGCGAACCATCCAGTTAACAAGAATGAAAAAATCCTTTTTGTCATCGGCAATCTCTCTATTTCCAGATGTTGACTGGAACCTCGTTGGTTTGGGGTCGGCCGGGTGTACTGCGGCCATCAGTCACATATTTTTCCAACAGATGCACTAGGTGCTCTACAACTTCGGGATGCTTGCTCTGGAGGTTCTCCTGCTCCCCAATGTCTCGTGTCAAGTCGTAGAGCTGAACGCCAGGCAGGCCAAGCATTCTCGCCTCACCTGGTTGTGGATAGCTCCAGCCTCCAGAACCTGGACAAAGTTCAAGCTTCCATCTGTCCTGTCGAATGGAGAAAGAACCGTTGACAGAATGATGCACCGTGGCTTCTCGGATCGGACCAGATGCCCTAGCGAGCAAATCGGGCAGGATGCTCACGCTGTCTTCTCCGGCGTTCGCAGGAAGATCGTAACCTAAAATATCAGCCACAGTCGCCATAAGATCGGTCAGGCAGATTGTGTCATCGCAGGAACTACCTTCCTTCACCTTTCCTGGCCAACGGACGATATGTGGGATCCGATGTCCACCCTCAAAGATATCAGCCTTATAGCCGCGAAAATGGTAGCTCGGTTTGTGACCTTTCCGTTCTAAATCATCAAAATCTGCCATCGGCGAACAGCCGTTATCACTCGTGACGATAAAGAGCGTATTCCCCGCAAGTCCATTCCGATCCAGAGCCTGCATGATCTGCCCGATAGTCCAGTCGCATTGGATGACAAAATCGCCGTAGGACCCGATCCCGGATTTTCCTTGAAATTCTTCAGTAGGAAGGATGGGTGTATGGGGAGCACTCAGAGGAAAGTAGAGAAAAAAAGGATCCGTAGACCCAGACTTGGCGTGTTTCTCTATGAAATCCACAGCTTTCTGGGTAAAAGTTGGCATAACCTCTTCGAGTTTGAATCCTGGAGCGATGGGACCAGTCCTGTAGAATCTCAGGCCCATCTCTCCCGCAATGAATTCAGTGGGTGCTTCAGCCACTCGGTCGTTGGCGACATAGACATAGGGAACCATATCCAGGGAGGCAGGAATGCCGAAGAAATAATCGAAGCCAAGATCGAGGGGGCCATTTGAAACCGGCTGGAGGTAATCGACATGTTCACCTGTCTCATCGCTGCTGTCGGTGAATCTGTATCCATCATGAGTCACCCAATCCAAACCCAAATGCCATTTTCCCACACAGGCCGTGGCATAGCCGTTTTGTTTCAACAGAGATGCAACGGTCAAGCGTTCCCTCTCAATCAAATGCGGAGAATATCCCCACAAAACGCCTTCTTGCAGGCGTGACCGCCAGCAGTAGCGGCCGGTCAGTATCCCGTATCGGGTAGGAGTACAAACTGCAGAGCCAGCATGGGCGTCTGTAAAGATCATGCCCTCCGATGCCAGCTGATCCATGTGAGGCGTCATTATTTTGCTTTCAGGATTGAGGCAAGAAACATCCCCGTATCCCATATCATCGGCTATGATGTAGACGATATTCGGACAATTTTTGCTCCGGCTTCTACATCCCAGAAATTGGCTCAACACCAATGCAGAAGCACCCAACCCCAGAGTTCGTAAAAATTCCCGTCGGCTCTGTGCCATTAGATTTTTCTTGTCTCCTACCAGATGCCGGGGATAAGTCGATATTTGGTCTTCTGTGCATATTCCACATATCCCTCAAGCTCTTTGTGGAGGGTTTTGTCTTCGAGGTGAGTCCGTATGACCACGGTAAGGGCCGCGAAGAAAGCTGGAATCAGCCCATAGAGTGAGCCAAGTGCTGGCGGCAAGCAAAAAAAGAGCACAAGTGTTGCAACATACATCGGATGACGGACATATTTATAAGGACCTGTGGTAATGACCTTGTGTCCTCTCTCCGCCTGGATCTCAACCACTCGCGAAAGATATGTGTTTTCTTTCATGACCCGGGAGATCCAGATAAATGCCGCGGCAGTAAGGACAAAACAAATAACCTTTACAGCAGTTGGGACCTTTGACCACTGGAAGCGCACAGCATCCAATCCTGGGATGACTAAAAAAGCTAAAAAGAAAGGTGTGCTTACGATTTGAATAAACCTATCCCAGCTCTTTGTTGACTTCTTCACGATGGCCAATCTATCCTTGAGCAGTTCTGGATTGTGCTTCATGAGCCAGAGAGCATGTACTGTCGACCAACTGAATTGAATGCCGATGAAGATCCAGGCCTCAGGCCAGCTGAACGTGCCGGCTGTCCCGAAGAAAAACACCCCGATCAAGATCAAGCCTGAAATAAAGCGGATGATGACCTTTATGACCAGCCCTTTATCTGCCATGATATCGATTCCGACCGGTGTTACTCCACCATTGATATCACAGCCTTTAGGCTCAGTCAATCAATGCTTGAGCTTATTTCTCCTCTGATTTTTTAGGTTCACTCGATTCAGGCTCGGGCTCTGCGGATTCAATTTCTTCAGGTTCTGACTCTGGCGCTGAATCTGAAGGCTCTGGTTTTGGCTTCTCTGGTTCTACGGATTCAGCTTCTTTGGATTCAGTATCGACCGGTTTGGTTTTGTCCGGAACCTCTGCTTTATGTGTATCCACTTTTTGCGTCGGTGGGGGCGGAGGGGTTTGAACCTTTGTCACAGCTCTTGTTTTGGTACGGCCCCGAACCATCAGAGATATGACAAAGAGTCCGATACCGATGACACAGACTACGGCAGCAACAGAAATCACGGGTGAGAAAAGCTGATCGACGATCCTCATCGGAATCCAGCTTGTCTTCTCCAGGATCAGATCGTTCAGCTCCGAAGACCAATCATTCTGGTAGGAATAAGGAGCAAAGCTCAATGCCCAAAGAGAAACATGTTTAACAAAAAAGGAAAGCAGGAGCACCGGGAGAGCACCCAAGAATGTCGAAATGCCACTCCAACGAAAAAAACTGGCAGGTGAAGTGGCTGCTATCAAGGCTGCTATGAAGATAAAGATGGCTGGAATCACGAACAGGGAATAAGACAGAACTGTGATCGTTCGTGAGATTCCAAAAGGGAGGAAATGGACATCCTCGAAGATTTCGATTTCATTATCCATGGCATTCACAGCATCGATGCGCCACTCTGTCAATGCTTCTTTGGCAATCTCAAGATCAGGCCGGCAGGCAGGTAATTCACGATGGTCTAATCCTCTGCGGGATATCTGGAGCCATGCGCTGTTTTCTTCCTCATCGCAAGGAGGCAGGTTTTCCAGTACTCTCATAAGATACTGATCGATCTCTTCTCGGAGCAGAATATCCTTCAAGGGACGAAGATCCAGAGTGATCGGCCTCGGTCTTCTCTCTCCCCTCAGGACTTCCCCAACCTGTTCCAGCGATTCGGATAATTCATTTTCCAACCAATCCAACAGGCCAATCTCTTCCATGAGTTGCTTGGGTGTCACACCAGCCCTGGCTGCAGCTTCAAACCACGCCCTGGTGTTATCGTCCCTGATCACTTTTTCATCCTGAGCATCTTCGAAGATCTCCTCAGCAATCTCCGGAACCTCATCAATGATCTCCCGAGGCAGATCAGATATGAACTCAGAGGATACCGTGGCCTTGGTCAGGCCGACAATCCAGATGACGCCAAAAAGAATGGGGAGTCCTACAAAAATAATGATGAGCAAAGCTATGATCTTTCTTGCGGCTGTCATATAATCCCTCCTTTTTAATATTGAGTATTTTCACTACTGTAACACAATTCTAAATTACATCAATCAAAATTACAACATTAATGTTTTTCAATTACTATATACGTAATTATGCCCCCTTTGGTTCAACTTTAATTCTTAATTCCCCAAATTCGGGGACAGCCAAATTCGGGGACAGTATACGCGATCACTTAATTAATAGAATTACTCAACGAGGAATGCTGTCGTTGAACATAATCCCGTCTCTCAATTGCCAAGAGCTTGATTGAGTATCCTGTCACCAAATTATGGATTCAATCTAAATTTGGGGACAGAATTTGGTACACTTGACTCAGTTAGAGAGTCTATCTAATTAGCAGAAGTAATATGGATATGGCTCAAAACACGTATCTAATCGAGCTTTCTTAGAGTAATGGAATACTGCATCCAATCTGAGACTCCTCCCCTGACAACCTTCCCATTAACTAAGGGGAGTTCTTCTCTTGAGATAGCGCCGGTAAACTCTTTTGTTCCGAAATTCTGCTGATAACGAATCCTCCCCAAGTAAGATTTTCGAGGAGTACATCTAAGGCACTCCACAGGGAAGAAATCAGGCCATTTGAGCCGCACTGAATTGCCAGTCACTGTGCCACCAATAGACTTGCCCACCAACGCTCCCTCTTTGGTCCAATCCATACATTCTGTGGATTCACACCTATATAAATCATCATGATCAAAAATAAGAATTGGCTGTACATCTATGGAAAAAACCTGACCATTTAAATAGGAACGATTGCTGCCACTTCCTATTACTGTAAATTCTCCGACCAATTTCCAATCAAACTTAACTGCAATCGGCAACTCCTTGCTTTCGTTTCTGAGTTTCTCATTCTGAATATTCGGCTGGTATTTATCCGTTTCTTCCCCAACAATGCTAACCCGCCACAGCTCGATGCCATGCAAGGTAAAAGTCGTCTTACCCACTCCAGGGACTTCGATGGTTGCAGTGGCTCCGTCCCTCAGCTCGATCGTCACGCCGCGCTCCAATTCCGGTCCTCCTGGGGCTAGAGTGTGTGGATCGAATGTCTGCACATGTGGTTCGGTTTTGGACGTAGGTGGAATATTTACTGTGAGGGTACCCCTTACAGGAATTCTGCCATGCTCAAACCAGAACCGAAGATTTTTTCCCTCTTTTACTCCTTTGACTTCGAAAGAGCCCTCCCCTTTCATACTGCTGTATTTAAAATATGGATTAGGAGCATGAAGGAAATCATAAGTTACAGATAATTCCCCAGGACCAGAGAATTTCCCTCCTGACTTCGCCTGCAGATAGGCTTCCCCCTTGGCCTTGGTCTCCCACCCCGCTTGACCTGGTGTTACTGGGGAGAGGGTGATTTTGGACTCAACGATAAGTACCAATTCATCTTTAATTTGTCCCGATGCTATTGTCACGAAAAAGAGAGATAATCCCGAGCCGAACAAAATCCCAAGAGTCAATCGAAACCAGATTTTTGATTTAAAATCCATCGTTTATCCCCATTATCACAATTCTTTGATTCCTCATCTAGCTTTTTTTTACGTAGTCCTATATTTTGGGCGTTCGGATATGCTTCTATTAATGACCTGACGATCTATCAAAGAAAGATTTTCATTTTTTCTATCCCTATTATAAGTCATCAAGAATCAACCATGTCTTTTAAATCAATCAGAAAACGTATTTTTCTTTCTTCCTCTTCATGATCTCCCGGAACAGCGCTTTATCCCGCAGAGAATCATACACAAGAAGTTCGGTCAGAGGTAAGTAAGAATACAGAAATCTGGAAAGCTCAGTTTCTCTTTTTATTTCATCCTCAATAGAAATGATCGCTCTGTCTTTTATTCCCAAGGACCATAATTTCGTCATAATTTCGGGACGGTATACTCAATAACCTAATTAAGTTAAGTGATCGCGTATACTGTCCCCGAATTAAATTCCATAAGAAGATGGAAAGGATAAGGATTCCTTTTTGCTCGAGTTGTTGCCTTCTATTCATGAGATCATTTAACCAAAATATCATAAGAGGAGCTACACCTCAAGAGGTTGACTTTTTTAAGCCCTAGTATTACTATAGTAATTGTATATTTAGTGTGGGAAGATAACAAAAAAAATGAACAGAATTAGAAATATCAGTCAGATATACAAGGCAAAGCCCACTCTCGAAGGCGCAGGCGTACATCTGAAACGAGTGTTCGGGCATGCTGAAGTTCCGACATTCGATCCCTTTCTGCTGCTGGATGATTTTCATTCCGATAATCCAGGCCATTATATAAAAGGATTCCCCTGGCATCCCCATCGGGGAATCGAGACAGTCACATATATGATCGCAGGGAAAGTGGAGCACGGGGACAGCATGGGTAACAAGGGAACGATAGAAGGCGGGGAGATGCAGTGGATGACAGCCGGGTGCGGGATCATCCATCAGGAAATGCCGGAGGGAGATAGCGGTATGCTGTGGGGACTTCAACTCTGGGTGAATCTTCCGGCAAGCCACAAGATGATGAATCCACGGTACAGGGATGTGAAGGCAGTAGATATTCCAGAATATAAGGCGGAAAACGGTGTGAGGGTAAAGGTCATCTCCGGCAAATTCAATGGACACGCCGGTCCAGTGAAAGATATCGTCTGCGATCCTGAGTATCTAGATGTGAGCGTTCCGGCTGGCAAAAAGTTCGAACATCATGTGGCAAGAGGGCACACCGTATTTACCTATGTGTTGGAAGGCGCAGGATATTTTGATCCGGATAAGAAAAAAGCCATCCCCAGAGAGAATCTGGTGCTTTTTTCGGACGGTGAGAATGTGATCATTGAAGCTGCTGAAAAGCCCCTCCGCTTTTTGCTCATATCAGGCAAGCCGATAAACAAACCTGTAGCATGGTACGGCCCCATCGTGATGAATACCGAAGAAGAACTCAGACAGGCGTTCGAAGAGTACCAAAAAGGTACATTCATCAAAAATTAAAATCAGAACTGACAAAGCGATTATTCAGCAACAGCAACTTTTCAACAGATGTGGGATTTTTATAACTTGAAGTTATAAAAGGCGCGACTTTTGTTATCTATATTGCTAGGAGCTAGATCTATCCCGAATGCCCTTGGCACGAAATTCTAACTTTTCTGCTTCGTCTGCCCGATCAATTTTACGCAGTAGGATGGCATAATTTTCTAAAGTCTCCGCCACATTCAGATGATCCGGTCCTAGGCTTTTTTCAAAGATTTCAAGTGCCCGTTCATAAAGCACCTCTGCCTCGTCATGCTTCTCCTGATCTCTGTATAGATTTGCCCGTTCTCTAAGGCTGTAGGCCACATAAGGATGGTCTTCTCCCAAAGCCTTTTGCCAGATCGCAAGAGAACGGATATAATACGGTTCGGCTTTATCGAATTTTCCCTGATCCCTGTAGAGGTTTGCTAAATTGTGGAGGGCAATGCCTACATCTGAATGATCGGGACCCAGGGCTTTTTCCCAAATCGTCAATGCGCGCTCATAAAGAGGTTCCGCCTCTTCACGCTTTCCCATGTCCTCATAGAGAGACCCCAAATTGTTCAGACTGCTAGCAATATCAGGATGATCCTCCCCCAGCTCTTTCTTTGAAATCTCTAATGCTCGCTTGAAAAGAGGCTCTGCCTCCTCGAACTTACTCTGAAGGTGATAAAGAACCCCAAGGTTGGTAAGGGTGTTGCCGACTTCCGGATCGTCCGGCCCCAAGGTTTTTTCTTTTATGGCCAAAGATCTTTGAAAAAGAGACTCTGCCTCTGCATATTTTCCCTGGTTCCAGCAAACCACAGCGATACTGTTAATGCTTTTGGCCACCTCAGGATGGTCCGGACCGAATATCTTTTCTTTAATTGCCAAGGATTGACGAAAGGAAGATTCTGCCTCTTGGTATTTCCCCTGAGTGTCATAGAGCACAGCCAGTGTGTGAAGCCCAGCCGCAACTTCCAGATGTTCCTCCCCATAAACCTTGCGCTTGAGGGAGAGGGATTTCTCTAATATGGGAGCAGCCAAAGCATAAAGCCCTAAGTTTCTGTAGACCCTTCCCATTGTCTCCATCAGACGGGACTGAATCCGGGGCTGATCCTGGAGCTCCTCCTCGATTTTTTCTGCGCCCTTATCCAAAATCTCCCGCGCAGTAACCGTATCCCCTCTGGCTTCGCTGGGATCTGAGACCTCGAAAAGAGCCACTAAAAAATCCGACACCTGCTGCGCTGTCGCGGCTTCTTCCCTTGCCTTTCTTTCTGCTTTGACAGCTTTCAATAATCCGACAGTCGTTCCCGCTATTCCTACAACCATTGCCAGCACAACTAGAGATGCCGCCGCCACTCCCACCTTGTGCCTCCTCACATACTTCCTTAGGCGATACATCGCGCTTGGAGGACCTGCAATCACAGGCTCGTGCTTCAAATACCTCATAACATCTGCCGCCAGCTCAGAGGCTGAGGCATAACGCTGAGTCCTGTCCTTGGCCATGGCCTTCATCGTGATCCAGTCCAGCTCTCCTTTGAGCTGTTTCGTTAACGCATGCAAATCCGTCTGACGGCTTTTCATTGCATGATCTGTGTCAAACCCAGGAGTAGTCAATCGAGTGCTCGGCTTGGGAGGTTCTTGCTCTCGAATCTTCCGCCGGATTTCGTCAAATCCTGCGCTGCGAAGTTCCTCGGACTCGAACGGAAGCACGCCTATAAGCAGTTCATATAAAAGTACTCCCAAAGAATACACATCCGTTCGGGTGTCTATGTCTAGTCCAGTCATCTCGGCCTGTTCCGGACTCATGTATTCGGGCGTTCCAATGAGCTGTCCCCGTTCTGTAAACATCGTTCTCTCTGTCAGTCTTTGTGATATCGCTTTGGCGACTCCAAAGTCGATAATTTTCGGGACTGCTCGGTCATCTTGAATTGTCACCAACACATTGGAGGCTTTGATGTCGCGATGAATGATGCCCTTCTGGTGTGCATGTTGAATTCCCTCACAGACCTGGATAAACAGCTCAAGCCTCTGGCGATTATTCAAACGATGGGTGTCGCAGTACTCTGTGATAGGCACACCTTTGACATATTCCATCACAAAATAAGGACGCCCCTTCTCGGTTGCCCCTGCATCGAAGACTCTGGCTATGTTGGGATGATCCATCAAAGCCAGAGCTTGGCGCTCCGACTCGAAACGCGCCACCACCTGATCGGTGTCCATCCCCCACTTGATGACCTTGAGAGCAACCCTGCGGCGTATGGGAGCAGTCTGTTCGGCCTCGTAAACCTCTCCCATGCCACCGTCGCCCAGCTTCTGGATGATGCGGTAATTTCCTATGACTTCCGGGCTTCTCCTAGATGAGGGAGAAATGGTCTTCGTGGCTTTAATTTCCTTACCGGAGGATTTCCCCTTTCCTTCGTTTGAAAGAAGAGATTTTGTCTTTTTATCTCTCATGGATCTTCCCCATTCTTAATCCAAGCACTAAAACTGGGACTAACCTGGATTATTCACGGCCCGCCCAACCTATCCATTGAGATTGGGGTAGGTTGGGTCGGCTCTCCCGAAGGACAAAAAATGCCGATGGATATAAAGGACTTTTTCTTAAAAATAACAGAATTATCAGCATTTTTTATGAATAAATCAGCTTAGCTAAGTCTATAGCACAGTAAATGGGATGAGTCAAATAAGATGTACGGAAACAGAACCTCTTCCTCTTAGTTATCGGCAATCTTAGGCGCACGCTCCGATTGACGGCATGGTAAAAAAGTCTTACGATGAAGAGAGTTTCATCTACAAATTCAATCTGAATACAGGAGATGAAAATGGCCGGAAAAAATACTTTTGGACATAAACGAATCGCTCTTATCGGGCTCTTTTTCGTCCTCCTTTTCTCGACTCTTCAAGCTACAGATCAACACCTTTATTCCGATATACGAAGTTTTGAGGAGCTCGAAAAGGCTATCGCTCAGGCCAGAGATGAAGTCCAGGCCAAGCCAGAGAATGTGGAGGCTTACTACCATTTAGGCCGACTGCTTTTTATGAATGGGAAATACTCTGAGTCGGAAAAAACTCTGAATCAGGCCCTCGGCCTCAACAAGAGACATCTCCCTAGTCTGATCACGCTCGCAGATCTCCTTAGGCGCAGTTATCGGTTTGAAGAGGGAGAGGAGATTTTGAAAAAGGCCTTGAGACTGGTTTCCGATAAAGTAGAAGTAAAACTCCTGGAGGCCAGATTCAAAATTGACAGAATGGATTTCGAAGCTGCCCGTGATATCTACCAAAACATTATGGAGAAAAACGGTGTGTCCGCAGAAGCCCTCTGTGGACTTGCCGAATTCTTCTACTGGCTTAACAGATATGAAGAAGCCGAGAGAACCATCCAGGAATGCCTTCACTTGGATCCGTATTTAGCCCCGGCGTACGTTATCCAGTCGCGCATTCACCGCATCCGCCAGGAGAACTACAAATGGAATGAGTGGGGGCGGAAAGCGGTGGACATCGATCCTTTTAACGACGACGCCCGTGCAAACCTGGCAAACATCCTTTTCCGTGGAGAGGGAAAGCTGCAGGAAGGCTACGAACAGGCAAAAATCGCGCTTCACCTGAATCCCTACTCTCATCTGGCTCGTTTTTACCTCGGAAACGGATGGACACCCCATAACTATGAGGAGCAAAAGACTGAGGAGAATCCTGAGACCGCGAAGAAAATTCAAGAGCTCCTGAAGAAAGGCGACGGTCATCTTCTGGAGAGAGAATTCAACAAGGCTGACAAGGCTTTCAGTGAAATCCTCGAGCTCATGCCAGAAGATATCACAGCCATGATCGGGAGAGGAACTGTGAATTATCACCAGCAAAACTACGACACTGCCTTATCTTGGTTCTCTAAAGTTTTAGAGGTTAACCCTGACTACGGACTTGCTCATTATGGGATTTGTCAGATCCTGCTTCGTATAAAAGACAGGGCAAATGTGAAATTCGATGAGATAGAAAAAGCATTTGCATCCAGGTATGCCAAAGAGCCTCCTTACATGAAAGATGTCTTCATCAATTATGAACAGTTGGACAATGACCTACAGAAAATCCTGTGCATCTCTGTGGAGCCATTGAGGAATTATCTCAAGGCTCTGAGGATTGCAGGGGCGACCTTCTATATCACGCCATTCCATAGACTTCTGTGGCAAGCCCCCTATAATGAAGGACTTAAGGGGCAGCGGACATTTGATCTCAGGCTATGGGACGATGTGAAAGGCAACGGAGGATTCCATGCCACGAGCGGCGAGGATTGGGAAAGGGATGTGAAATATCTCCGGTTCAATGTGGTGGCTCACGAGTTTGCCCACCAAGTCCATCCCTTTCTTTCAAAAAAACATCGGGAAGAAATCAAGTGGCTGTTTCTCAAGGCAAAAAAGGAGCGAAAAACCCTGGATTTTTATGCAGACTTTAACGAATGGGAGTACTTTGCAGTGGGAGTGGAAGCTTATGTATCTGAAGAAAAATTGGCCGACCAAAAGATCGGGTATGGACACACCCGGAGCGAGCTCATGGAAAAGGATCCTGATCTTTATTACTTTATCGAAAGCTTGGGGAATCTTGAAAGTTACGAGGAAAGCGAGATTCAGGCAATGGTGAGAAAAATCCTGTCAATCGCCAGAGAAGAAGGCCGCGAAAAGGCCATAGAGAACCTTGAGGCGTCTATAGAGGAGTATGGGAACCGTCCCGAATTTCTTGAGGCGATGGCGAACGTATACAGACTTGGTAAGGAATACGAGAGAATGAAAGAGATTTATACCGAGGCTGTCAATGAATTCCCCAACGACAGCAGGGGGTATATCGGACTCGCAGATATTTATTTCACTATCGACCGGGAGGCCGCCAAAGCTATTAAATTCCTCGAAGACAGCATCGAAAAATATCCGAATGCTGTGGATCTTTTAGTCAAGCTGGGGGAACATTATTATTTTACCGCAGATGTGGATAAGGCTGCAGAAGTCTTGCAGAAGGCCTTATCCATCGATCCTTTTCCCGATCCTTATTCCTCGTCTGACCCTTACTTTTTTCTTGCCAAGTGTTATGTCGAGAAGGAAGAATATGCCAAGGCGGAGAAGTTTTTGGACTTCAGCCTCGCAGAGCTCGACAAGAACAACCTGCGCGTAAGAGCTGAAAGGGCCTACGTGGCATTTAAAACCGGAAAGGAAAATGAAGGACAGGAGCATCTTGATCTCGCTTTGAATCTGAGGGAAAGATACCCGCGTGTGCAAGAGATAAGGGCTTTGTACCTGGAGGATCAGGGAAATGCGGGAGAAGCAAGGCAGGTCCTTGAAGGATTGATCGCCCAACATCCGAAAAGGATTGAAACAATGGTGCTGCTGGCGCAGATGACCATGGAAACTGAGCCTGAAAAGGCCAGAGCGATTTTGGAGGAAACGATGGCGGTTGTTTACCCGGAAGAAGAGGGTAAACTAACGAAGACGACTGCTCAGTCATCCCAAATAACCGATCAAATCCTGATGTCGCGTCTTCATACGGAATGGGGGATGCTTGAAGAGAAAAGCGGAGAAGAAGAGGCAGCCATCAACCATCACCAAAAGGCCTGGAGTCTTTTTAAATACAACTATGCATCTGCTGTAGCATTGGTAAGGCTTTTTAGGAAAAGCGGCAGAGGGGATGAGGCATCCAGCATCTGCCAAAAACTTAAGGACATGAACGCCCCTGAAAAATATCTGAATGAATGTAAAATATAAATTTTAATTTGGGGACAGTATACGCGATCACTTAATTCCATGAGTTTAGTAATCGCGTATACTGTCCCCGAACTAAAATAGGAGGTTTAATATGTCACTATTCTTTTCATCCAGGAAGATAAGATCAAAATTGCAGTGTGTCTCAGCTGTGTTAATAGTCGCATTCCTTACAACCGCAAACCTGCCTGCCCAAGAGACAGAGTGTGTATCCAAATTTGGCGAATATAAGGGATATTCCGAAGACATATACGACTCTTGGGTCCGGACCTCACAGTATCTGACTATGAGAGATGGCCTTAAAATTGCTATCGATGTCATTCGTCCATCAAAGGAAGGAAAAGTCGTGGAAGAACCACTCCCGGTAATCTGGAGTCACAACCGCTATCGCAGGGCCTTTGTTCAAAATGGCACGGTGAGAAGCAGTGCGGATTCTCCTCTTATGCAGCCCTTTCTGAAACGCGGCTACATCATAGCCGATGCGGATGTGCGTGGTTCTGGTGCATCTTTTGGAAGCTGGCAGGGTATCTGGACGCAGGAGGAGACTCAAGATGCATACGAAATCACAGAGTGGCTGGCTGCCCAATCCTGGTGTAATGGCAATGTGGGAATGTTCGGAGGCTCCTACCTGGGAATCACTCAGTTAATGGCTGCGAGTACTAACCCACCGCATTTAAAGGCCCTTTTTCCTGTGGTGGCACTTTTTGATAGTTATGCTGTGTTCTTCCCCGGTGGAGTTTTTTTCAATGACTTTATCAGACATTGGAGCATGTTGACAAAGGTTATCGATACCCAAGCTATCGCAGCTCCAGTCGATGAAGATAAAGACGAGGTTCTCCTTAAAGCCGCTATCGAACAGCATAGACAGAGCCGCCCTCTTATCGATATATTTCTGCCCCTAAAATACCGCGACAGTGTAGACGAAGTGACGAATGCAAAACCTTATTATGAGTGGCAGCCCGCAGGATTTGTCGAAGAAATCAATGAATCCGGTATCCCGATATATCTCTGGTGTGGCTGGTTTGATTCGTTTACACGCGATGGATTCTTCATGTACCGTAATTTTACAAATCCCAGGAAGATTGCTATGGGCGCTTGGTCACACAATCCCAGAGATCCCGAGATCATGAAGGATGAATTCGTACCAGCAATGAATGAGGCCATCAGGTGGTTCGATTACTGGCTGAAAGGAATCGATAACGGGATCATGGAAGAACCGCCAATCAGGTATCATGTCATGAGAGCTCCGAAGGATAACGAGTGGAGGACAGCTGAGCAGTGGCCGATTCCAGAGGCGAAACTAATAAAGTTCTGTTTTCATGAAGGACCTACTGGAAGTGTGAATTCGATAAATGATGGTCTCTTGAGGAGTAAGGCATTATTGGAAAAAACAGGGAGAGATGAGTACATCGTGGACTATAGCACGACCACAGGCAAAGCAACACGATGGGACAATGCCGTAGGAGGCGGATTCAAGTATCCGGATATGACTGCGAATGATGAAAAAGGATTGACCTACACGACACCTCCATTGACCGAAGATTTGGAGATCACAGGTCATCCAGTGGCTCACCTGTGGATTAGTTCAACAGCTACAGATGGCAACTTCTTTATCTATCTTGAGGAAGTGGATGTAGAAGGCGTTTCCCATTATGTTACGGAAGGAGCCATGAAGGCATCGCACAGGGCTCTTCACGAACCCTACTATGATAAAATGGGACTCCCCTTTCACAGGAGTCACGCCGAGGATGTCATCGAATTAACACCAGGAAAGCCTGTAGAACTCGTCTTCGACCTTCAGCCGACCTCGAATGTGTTCAATGCAGGGAATTTGATGCGGGTAACCATAGTTTGTGCTGATAAAGACAACGCGTTGACAGAAGAACTGTCCCCGCCTCCGACGGTGACTCTCTACAGAAATTCAAAGCGCGCCTCTCACATCATCCTACCTGTTATGGGACAAGAGGAAGAAACAGAAGGAGAAGGAGGACTGGACGCATTGCCAGAATCAGAAGAGGAATTTCCTCCTCTTGTCATCCTTTTCGTAGCGCTTGGAATAATAATCTTGGTTATCTTCTTCACCGCCTACGTGAGGAAAAGGATCGGCTCAAAAAAGTAACCAAAGGATAGCAATCACTCGCCACGGAGGGATTCGTCTGTTTGACCGCCGATATAGAGCCCGACGATCTTGGTCACCTGACCAGACTCATCTGAAACAAACCGAATCCTGAACGGTGCATACCCCTCCAGGGCAAACGTGTCTTTGGTCAATGGCTTGAGGCGGTATTCATCCCGCCCTTCTCTCTGATAATACAGCCAGCCCTCACGGAGAGTGATGTGTCGGGGACCGTAATCCCCCACGAATCTCTCCATTTCTTCGATAGAGAGGCTCACTAGACTTTTCTCGGCTTTCAGGGCATCCTTGGCCCATTGGATTCCTTCCTTTGCCCGTCTATTATTGGATTTTAATTTCAAAACAGATTCAAAACTTTCTATCGCAGCTTGATTTTTCCCTGCCCCCATGTAGGTCATACCGATGCCAAGGTGAGCATCCACAGACTCAGGGAAGGACTCGAGACAGATCTTATACACCGCTACAGCCTCTTCTCCCTTGCCTCTCTCATCTAGGTACTGCGCCATCTCGTTGAGCATTTCTTCATTGAACAGATCAGGAAAATTTGCACGGACTTCTTGTATTTTTTGGAGTCCTGCTTCCTTTCCTTCTTCAAGGAAGGCTTTCTCGACGGATAGACCCGCCACCATTTCCGGATCATCGTGCTGTTTGTAATCCAACCATTCGAAAGCCCATTGGGGATCATCCACAACAAGGGTCACAATGGATTTTGCAATCGAAAGGCCATTGTTGCTGTTGGAGAAATAGGCGATGCCCTCACCCTTGTCTTTGTAGGTGATTGTGTAAGCCCTGAGATCCCCGTTATCTCCCCAATGCCAGAATCCATAGCCAACGTTGCCTGGCTGAACACCCCAGCCCCATCCCCAGGAGATGTGTTCATCCAACTCATCCTTTCCCCATTTTGTTGCCTTGACCTGGGGTGAGATCATCTGATCGATGGTCTCTTCCTTGAGCCCTTGATGGTTGAGGATGGCACAGAGGAATGTAGCATAGTCATGAGCTGTTGTCAGGAGGGAAGCGCCTCCATTGGGTACTGTGTTTTTACGCTTTTGATGAGCGACTCCGTGGCGGTCGTGGCCTGAAGCGCCATTTTCTTCATAGATCTCATTCCACACATAGCTGGTATGCGTCATTCCTAAAGGCTCGAATATCTCTTTCTGGGCGAATTCTTGAAGCGACATTTCTGAGATCTGTTCGATGGTCCTGCCGAGGTACAAAAATCCTTCGCCTGAGTAGCCATACTGCTTGCCAGGTTCTCTGATGAGCTTTGATCCCCAGTTGGGAAGGCCGGTCATGTGCGTCAAAATCAGCCGGGCCGTGAGCTGCTTGTACCTTTCGTCACCGGCGAGCTTCTTGTATTCTTGGTTAGGGAAGTATTCGAAGAGGGGCCGATCCAGATTGAGTTCGGCTCTCTCCACCAAACGCAGGGCTGCATAAGCTGTGACGGTTTTGGTTAGAGATGCGGCCTCGAACATGGTGTTTTCATCGACAGGTATGTTTGTGTCGCGGCTCTGTACTCCGAATGCACCGGTCCAGAATATCTGAGCGTCACGGATTACAGCAATAGAAAGTCCTGGAACGTTGGCTGCCTCCATAATCTTTGGAATTTCTCTTTCCAGAACGATATCGAGTGTTTCTTCCTGAGGTTCTTTTCTGCATGACTGCATAAACGATATCGCCAAGACAATAAGTATCAAAAAGAGTGCAAAATTTTTACGACAACTCATTCAAAGCCTCCTTGATCTTTGTAATATATGATATCGGATTTTACTATCCCATATGTTAAAGACGCATGTACTTGATTATGGTTTACCTCGCCAGAGTGGAGATCATCAGGATCTATTCTTTTTTCAGAATATGGCTGATGGCGGCATCGATCATCTCAGCCAGGTTTTCGGGGTACCAGTGTCCGATATCGGGCGTCACGATGAATTCCAGGGGAAAGTCTTGTGCTTTCATGATCTCTGCCATCTCTTTCTGGTCTGGCAGACGCGGGTCCATCTCTGTGGTAAGGAGAGTTCCTCTTAGACCCCGTTTTTTGGCTTCAGCGACCTTCTTTGCAGTGAAATCCTCTGGCTTGGCCGGGCAGAGAACTACAAATCCTATAACTGGGACAGTATTATCCAGTACAATCTCGAGGGATGCCACACCTCCAGAGGAAAACCCACCGATGATGACTCGAGAAGTATCAACAGCGTAGTCTTGTATGACTTTTTCATACGCCTCCCTTATCTCTTTCCTAGACAGCTCGATATCCTCTGTCCAGTTGTATCCATCCATGGAAACGATCTGGCTGGACTGAGGGAAAGCGACGATATATTCACTTTGAAGCAAGTTCGATGTCCACTGAGGCTTGAATACATCGATGTTTTCGCCGCCGCCGTGGAGAGCGAGGAAAAGCGGGTATTTTTTACTCTTGTCATAATCTTCAGGAACGAGAACCTCCAGTTTGGGTTTGACCATTTTTTGGAACTCAAGTCTTTTTGCCTCATTTTTCTGTTCAAAGGATTTGAAGCCTTCTGCTTCTTTCAAGGGTGCCCATATCTCGGCAAAAAAATCATATTTTCCAAACCATATACCCTTTTCCAGGCCGTATACCAGGGCCTCGAGGGCTTTTTTGTATTCTTTGAGCTGGACATTCATCAAGGCAAGATTATAGGCATTAGCATGGAGGTGGTCAGGAAACTGGGTTAATGCCTTTTGCAGGATCTCGGCAGCTTCGGCATACTTTTCCTGTTGATAAAGCTTACCGATGTGTGCCCTCATTTCCTGGTAAGTGGCAAACTGAGTGGTTTCCTTCTCCTGCCCTTTTGAGATAGGAAAAACTGTCATGAGTATCATTGTCATCAGGAAAATTTTTTTCATTTATTTTGCTCCTTTATCTTTTGTTTTGATCGAGCTTTATCAGTAAGCGAAATAAATAAGTGATCGCGTATACTGTCCCCAAATTAATATCCTTGCAGATGTCTCTTCACGAATTTGAGAACGGTCTGCTCCATAGCTTGGCGGGCTTCCGGCGATCGAAGACCATGCCCTTCATCTTTGAATACACGTAGCTCGTATTCTTTTCCAGCTTTTTTCAAAGCTTCTGCCAATTTGTAGGCGTGCGCCACAGGAACGTCTTCATCATCCTCACCATGAAGGATCAAGACTGGGCATTTTATCCTCTCGACTTGGTTTATGGGTGAGACCTGTCTGTAAACCTCCGGGACGTCTCGGGGTTCTCCTCCCAATGATTTTCTGAGATCTTCAGCAATCCTCTGGTAGATGGGAATCGACGACTTCTTGATGTAATCGAACCAGTCGGCCATATCGGTGACACCCCATCCATGGACAATCGCAAAAGGTTCTGTCCGGGTGGCTGCCATCATGGCCAGATAGGAACCATGACTGTCACCGAAATAGGCAACCTTGTTGCTTTTGATAGAGGGTAAATGAGAGATATAATCAAAAGCGGCCACGATGTCATCGATGTCTCTCCCCTCGAGGTCATGCCTGTAGTCTGTAGACATCACAACAAATCCCTCCCGGAGAAGAACCTTGGCCACATTCCACTCGAGAAGCGTCCGTGTGTATTCTGGGTTGTCTCCATAGCCGCCATGTAGAAAAATTACTGCTGGAAAGGGCTCATCTCCGGGAGGCATTTGGAGGCATCCATAGAGGGATGTATCATCCGTGCTTTTAATAATCACTTCCTGGAGAGCTTTGTTCTGATACTCTTTTTTTGTCATAGAGGCACCAAAAATGAATCGGAATAAATCTCATAACACAGCTTCTGAAGGATGTCAAAATTATTGAATCATTCCCTTCTTTGTGGTATTAGACAAGAAACTTTGGCTAGGGATTCAGAGCAATCAAAAAGGAGTTTCATATGAAACAGAATCAAAAGGTCCATCCTATAAACATCATTCGTTATTTTTTCGCCATTCTTCTGATCTATTCGATTGGCTATGGCAACAATCATGCGGCTCCTTCCGTCCAGCAGAAATACGACTCCGTCTTGGAGGACCTCCCACAAAAAATTCAGGAAAGCATGCAGCAGCAGAGGCTGGCAGGTGTTTCTTTGGCGATCGTAGATGGTGATGAAATCATTTACAGCCAGACATTCGGGTATGCAGATGTAGAGAAAAAAATTCCTGCGACTCGCGATACGGTCTATCCCATAGGTTCAGTGACCAAAGTCTTTACGGCGACCATGTTGATGCAGCTCTGTGAAAAAGGTGTTTTGAATCTTGAAATCCCTTTAAAGAAATACCTTCCTGAATACCGAGTCGAATCTTCCTTTCCTTGGGTTCAGCCGACAACCCTTGGCCAACTTGTATCCCACACATCGGGACTCCCTCAGGATGCGCCCATAAATTTCTGGTGCAATTATTCTGGGTTTGGATGGATCGTGACAGGAGGGCAGGCGGACCTGAAATGGTACGTATCCAAGGATGAGCTTCTCTCCAGCTTGGGACAGATCGAACTTGAATATCAACCAGGGATCTACTCTCATTATTCCAACTTCGGGATACAGCTTCTCGGGATAGCATTGGAGAGAGCTTCTGGCCAGTCATTTGTCGATTATGTGGAGGAACGGATATTAAAGCCCCTCGGGATGGAAAACTCAGGATTCATGTTCGATGAGGAAAGGCATCCCCTGATCGCTGTGGGCCATGTATGTAACAGCGCCCAGTCTCCGTTCATCGCCACTCCCTTGTGGGAACCAGGATGCGCCATCTATTCTGGAGGATTGAATTCTACAGCCGAAGACATGGCCCGGTTCCTATCCTTCCAGTTCCAGACAGCGCCTGCGAACAAGGAGCAGGTCCTCAGCACTGGAAGTCTGCGCCGAATGAGAACGCCGAATTCTGTGCGTCATCCGGGAAGATACACGAGTTATGGCATCGGATGGGCCGTGGTCCAGATAGAGGGATACGATGCGATAGAGCATAATGGTGCCCTCCTGGGTCACAGCGCCCATGTGAGCGCTATTCCTGATCTCAGGCTCGGAATAGTGATCCTCTCAAATTCAAGGAATGTTCTTTTTTCTCCTGATGCATGCAAGAATTTGGCAAGAGAAATCTATGCAGAGTTAGTAAACTCAATGAAAGGAGCAAGGGCCGAAAAGGCGTTCGATCCAGGCACTGTAAACCTAGGCCTATATGCGGGAAAATACGAGCTGCCTGGTGGCATTGCAGAGATGGAAATAATCCATAAAGAGGGTAAACTCTTCATGTCTATTGTCCAAGATCCGGGCTTCAATGAGCCATTTGTGCCCATAGATCGGTATGAGTTCAGTTTCAAGGCCGATCCCGCACGCAATCCCGCCCTTCTTTTTCAAACGGATAGGAAGGGCGAAGTCACAAGTGTCAGCTTTCTATCTTACCGCTTCAAGAAGATCAAGAACACGCCTTAGTCGATCTCGAGGACGACGACAGATTTGGGGGGGAGCGAAGTCAGGACGGTGCTGTTTTTTATCTGTGCCTTCTTAAACGGGGCTGGGGTGATTCTCTCTGGTTCATCGAAGGTGTTGTGGGTGGTCATATCGTCAGCCGTTAAGATCTGACCGATAACTGTCTGAGGCGTAAAATCGCGCAGCTCACAACGAATTTCTTGAGATTTTTTCGGATCCAGGTTGCATAACGAAATATGGATCTTGCCGTCCCTGTCTCTGGAGGCAGACACGCTGATAGAGGGAATGCCTTCTTTTTTAAACTCATACTCTCCGCAATTGAGCTGAGAGGGAAGCAATGTGGCATCCTGATGCACTTTGTACATGTCGAACACATGATAGGTGGGAGTGAGGATCATCTTCTCGTCCTTGGTCAAAATCACAGCCTGGAGCACGTTGATGGTCTGGGCTATGTTGGCCATTTTGACCCGCTCGCAGTGGCTGTTGAATATGTTCAAGGTCAGACCGGCAACCAGAGCATCGCGAAGACTGTTCTGTTGATACAGGAAGGAGGGATTGGTGCCAGGCTCCACCTCGTACCAGGTGCCCCATTCATCCACGATCAAACCTACCTGCTTTTCAGGATCATACCTGTCCATGATGGTGGAGTGGCGGGTGATGTATTCCTCCACCAGCAAGGCTTTTTTCAGGGTGTCGAACCACTCGGGCTCGCCGAAATCGGTGGCAGAATTTTTGTTTCCCCAACCTCCGGGGACGGTGTAATAATGGAAGCTTAAGCCGTTCATCATCCTGCCCGCTTCCCGCATCAAAACATCTGTCCAGTGGTAGTTCTCGTTGTAGCTGCCACAGGCAATCTTGTAAACGCGGTTTCCAGAAAAATTGCGCACATAGGTTTGGTAGCGGCGGTAGAGATCCGCATAAAACTCGGGACGCATGCTTCCCCCGCAGCCCCAGTTTTCGTTGCCGATGCCGAAAAATCTCAGTTTCCAAGGCTTTGCTCTGCCGTTTAGCCGCCTCAGATCTGCCATCGGGCTTACTCCATCGAATGTGATGTACTCGACCCATTCCTGCATTTCTCCGACTGTGCCGCTTCCCACATTCCCGCAGATATACGGCTCACAGTCGAGCTGCCCGCAGAGATCCAAGAATTCGTGCGTTCCGAAATGATTATTCTCGGTTACTCCTCCCCAATGGGTGTTGATCATAGTCGGTCGGTTCTGCTTGGGGCCGATTCCATCTTTCCATTGGTATTCATCGGCAAAGCATCCGCCAGGCCAGCGGAGCACAGGAATCTTTATCTTTCTCAACGCTTCCACAATGTCATTGCGTATGCCGCGGGTGTTAGGCAGAGCACTATCTTCTCCCACCCAATACCCGGCGTAGATGCATCGGCCAAGATGTTCGGAAAAGTGTCCATAGATGTGTTTGCTGATGGTATCTTTTCCCAAATCCACGTCGACGATCAAAGTATTGACTGCATTATTTTCCTTCTCGCCTTTAACCGATGACAGAGTTAAACCTGCGCACATCAAAAATACAGCCATTAGAAGCAATGAGATCTTTAAAATGTTCATATCCATCCTTCCTTTTGAGTTCTTGATACTACGTAAATCTCTGTAACTTCCATGATTTCCAAATTCAAGAAACACAAATTTATCAAAGAAACTCATATCTAAATTAAGTAATCGCGTATACTGTCCCCAAATTATAATTATGGGCTGGGTTGGGTGGTGAATTTGAAGACGGTCAGGCTCAT
>Ga0209427_10000399_pt1 | contig 45802 bp, 44 predicted proteins | sample DeeMarSWOR136_30_FD_187465 | JGI IMG/M metagenome (GOLD analysis project Ga0209427, IMG submission 187465) | Marine sediment microbial communities from White Oak River estuary, North Carolina - WOR-1-36_30 (SPAdes) (version 2) | ecosystem: Environmental > Aquatic > Marine > Intertidal zone >...
AAGCATTGAATATGATATTATCGTACTATTGCACGCTGTTTCAGTAAATTAAAATGAGTTGGGGTAGAGAAGTTAGATATCCTTAGTTTGGTTCTCCCTATATTCAACTCCCTCTCCGTTTCGGTATACATTGTCACGTTCTCCCTCCGTTTCACTATCCCTTCATTTCACTCCGGGACAGGTGGGACACTCAATTTTACAACTTCGGCAAATTATCTCATAAAATGAGATTCAATTTGCGCGAATCCACGCTCCTTCAAGAGCGGGACAAATCGTAAGATTATTATGAGATCCCCTCCGTTTCGGCACACTCAATTTTACAACCACATCGTAGATGTGGGTTGGGGTACCTCGCTAGCGCTCGGCACACTCAAATTTTCAACCACATCGTAGATGTGGGAAAATTTGGTGGAGGCGGCGGGAATTGAACCCGCGTCCGAAACGTTTCCATGAAGCGGCCTACATACTTAGTCTCTTTATGAGTTTCCTCTCGCGTTACCAAGAGACAGGTCAACAAGAGATAGCCTTTTCAGATATCCCATTAACCCTAAAGGCAAGAATTAATGGGTTTCAGCCCTTTATGACGCCTGGCCCTAAGCTGGGCTGGCCACTCAGGCAGACGTAGCTGCATTTTATTATGCAGCTAAAGCATATCCCATTTCAGGATGTTTTCTTCTCGGGTCGGATTAACGAGGTGGCCAGAACCCTCGGTATGCCCTCTTTCATTTCATTCGTCTCGTCGAGACCGATCGCCCCCTACATTATTATACTAACACTCTTCATTATGTCAAGATGCTTCTATCTTTTAGACACACTCATAGGCAGTTGGTAAATCTCTTTCTCATAATAAACGGGTTGGGAAGCTGGAATTATAAAATAATATAAAAAGCTAGAAGATGAACCTTCCTGAGAGGCCGAATAGGTGATCGGTATCCATGTAAGGAGCGTACTCATAGTAATAGGTTTCAAATTTTCTTAACTGAGAGTTGTAAGCAAAATCTATTTCAAGTTTGATAGTGGGAACCTTTATGCCAAAACCTGTGGTAATTATATCATACGATAGTCCGGGAAAGTAAGGGCCCTCAAGGCCTGTGTAGATATAGCCCAGACGTATAGAAAGATTCCTGAGTTTCTGTAATTCAATTCCAAAATGCATATTATTTTCATGATTGGTGTAAGAATAGTCAAATACATCGCTCTTTATTGAATATTTGGTATATTGCATGCCGATCATACCAAGTTTTATATTATTATAGGCAATACCTATTCCCATTTTTCTCTGCCATCCACGTGAAGACCATATAGTGAAGTCCTCCCACATCTGAGGGGCGGTGTATGCGAAAAGAAGCCCCACATTCACAGAACCCATCTTCATCGGGATGTTGTACAGTGACTTAAATTCAATTGATTTCTTCCAATCATCATCTATTGGTACGTGACCGAAACTAGTTTTTAATCCAAATTTAAATTGTCGCGATGAAAATATAAAAGGTACTGTGAAGTGATGAATGGTGGGTTCCGTTTTGACTTTCTTATGCAGATAATTGAGCCCACACTGCCAGTGCTGATGAGGTACGGTGATGAGAACCGCTGGTTTGTAGACATACTCGTCTATTTCGTAATAATCTTCATAATGATAATAAGGATGTTCGTAGGTCTCCCGTCTTTTTTTGTAACTGCCTTGAAAACCAATGGTAAACCACGGTGTTGCTTGGTAAGCACTCACTGCCTTGCCATTATAAGTATCGTAATAGTAGAAGTGTGGTAAAGTATCGTATGGTGAAGAGAATGTTCTGTCCGCCCTTGCCTTTAGAAAAGACCCTCCGATTGCGAACCTTGATTTAATTTTGGCAGTACCCAACATACGTAATCCATAACTATCCCATTCGTAGTCATATGGCCACTCATCAAAGGCTGTAAAGCCATAAGCTTCCGGCATATATATTGTCGATTTTCCATTGTTGTCACCAATTATGCCAGCAGGTGATTCACCAAAGTCGTAGGCATTTATTTCATTGTCCCAACCTATAACGACAAGGTCGAGATTACCAATCGCAGCGAGTCTAAAATCAGAATTCACGAGCGCTGGTTCATAATCGTAGAGATATGCACTACATATGTCTATAGTGAAGATAGCAGTTACGATAGTGATTCTTATTAATACCTTGGTAATCATCTCTCCTCCTTTTGCAACTATAACTAAATAACCTACAAAGTTAATCTCTTATTTGAGATACAGTATCTTCTCTGTCGTACAATATGAATCTGTTCTCATCTCTACAAAGTAGATGCCAGCACCTACGTGTATACCCTCAGCATCAGTGCCGTCCCACTTTACAGATGACTGATAACCGATAGCAGATAACTGTTCGGAAAGATCTTTAACTAAACGACCAGTGATATCATAGATCTTCATCTCTACATTGCTTATATCTGCTATCTGATACCTGATATCTGTTGTCTTCTTGAATGGATTTGGTGTAATGGAACGGAGCATTGTTTTGTCAGACAGCGGAATTGTCGTCATCTCCTTCACACCAGTATCCCATTCTATGACTGATATCCAATCAGGACCAGGCATCACAACCACTGCTTTTTGTACTGCTGGGCAGTAATCAAAGTATGAAGGGACTGCCGGCAATTCAATCACCTCTGCACCACGATGAATATGGCCTGGGATTGAATTAACAGCCGAGGTGAGCACAAGTGGATCACCGTTTTCGTCAAACAGAACCTGCATCAAATAACCATAGGCACTGTAGTCACTGGTAGTCATATGTGCACCAGTTTCAGGGTTGATGTTGACAACTTTCTTATCTATGTAATATCCAATCCCCATTTCATCGAGTACTGGGTTGTAGGCAAGCCTCAATGGATAATCTCCCTGAGAAAATGAACCAACCACTGATGATGCGGCGCCGTCTATGTGCAGTATTGTATAGGTGTCATCAAAACAATTGGTAACGGTTGCATAGTCGCCTGAGTCATTGAAGGCAATCTGAATAGGGAAATCACCCACAGGAAGTGACGCAACGACAGTGTGAGATACCGTGTCAATAACTTTTACCTGATCATCAAAAGATGCAGCCACGAGCACGTACTCACCTGTTGGACTCGCCTCGACATCGCTGCTCACGCCATATGCTGCCCAGACCACACCAATAACACCACACGGAATCTCCGCAATCTCAGTGCTTGCTGCGCCTGCGAGTTCAACAACTGAAACAGTATTTGGCACAATATTTCCGGCATAGGCATAATGATCGTCTGGGCTGATGGAAATTACTCCTACTCGCGAGCCTGTTAGAACATCAGCGACAACTTCATTTGAATTCAGATCAATGATCTTCAGCGAATTCGACTCAAAACCGCACACAACTGCCCACCGCGAATCTGAGGTTATCGCTACATTCTGCACACGGTCACCGATGGGAATGAGTGTATCCACTGTAAACGTACTAAGGTCAACAATTGCAGCATTGCCAGAGAGTACATTGGTGACAACTGCCTTAGAGCCATCAGGAGTAATCGCAACACGGCGCGGTGCATCACCTTCTGGCTCGAGTCCGGCAACTGTAGTACCTCGATAATCCGGTGCGGTGGGTGTTGCATAGTCATAAAAATAGATGCCTTCGTGCCTTCCAAAGTCAAATCCAACAGCACGAGCGTCTACAGGTGAAACAGCGCCGCGATACTGCGAGTTGCCTATGTACTGGCCAATGACAGTCTCAGCAGCAAAATCAATAATGGAAAATCGATATTGTCCGCTGATTGCATAACTATGGTCTGGTGACGTGCCGATCCAGAATGGTGTATAGGTCTGTGGTATCACAACAAAATCGGATGTAGCGAAACGAATGAGTGCACTCTGATTGCCTCCTATGGCAACAAATGCCTTTGAGCCATCATAGTTGACACTCACGTCGTATGCCATGCTGATAGAGTGACCAGTTAGAGTCACACTATTTGCAACTGTCTGCGATGCAAGGTCAATTTGATGTATAACTGCTGGATTTGTCGTGCTTATTACAACAGCAATAGAATCATTACCAGAAAGTGCGACTGATGGGCAATTAGGAATACCACTGATAGTATCGTCAATGAGACCGTTTGTCGTATTAAAGAAAAATACGGTATCTGCCCTGTCGCCGACGATGAGATAATTACCGTCTGGTGTAACCTCGAAATTGGAGAATGTGAAGGCATTACGCCCATTTTCAGAGATCATCGACCAGCTCATGAGAGAGATAGGAAAGTCATTTATTGTAAGGACATGCTCCATTGTCTGGAGATCGAAGACCTCACACGTATTGCTGATATCACAGGCAACATACGCCTTATTGCCATCAGGACTCATGCGAATAACCCAGGGCTGCTGACCAGATGGTAAGCTGAAGATGGTATCGATTGCATAGTCATCCAGATTTATTATGTAAATCTCGTCACTAAATGCACAGGCAACAACAGCATAGGAATCTGAAACTGCAATGCCACCTGGATAGTCACCGACCTCGATATTGGTTATCACCTCCATTGTCGACCAGTCAAAGACGGTCACATTATCGGTCACACGGTTGGTGAGCAGAACCCGCTCGCCATCGTTTGTGAAGGTAACCCAGCCCATATAATCTCCTTCTGGTGGTATGCCTGGGTCTATGTCGGTCTTTATATAGGCCTGGAATCTATTGTCGAGAAAATCATTGACTGTTTGTCCTGGCTCAACCACAATGACCTCAACTGCTGGCTCACCGATAGGATCAAACGTATCTGCAGAGAAGCCAAACAAAGCGCATGGGATTAGCAAAATAGCTATAAATACCATTGCCGGTATTCTCATATACATATCTCTTAACACTCTACACCTCCTCTTGAGCGATAGACATTTTTATGTCATTTGATATTTGACATTCATTTGGAATTTGAACTTTGAAAATTTGAAATTTAAATTATACAAGGTGTTCATACCCAGATGGCTCAATCTGTCTTGTCTTTCCTCGACTGGAAAGAAAGACGCCACGCCCCTTCATGACGGTGCCGATTCTGAATATCTTTACACCCGGAATTTTCGGTAATCTGTGTGTAGTAAAGAGCAACTCAAAATCCTCGCCTGCGGAGAGGATAAAATCGAGTGAATCGATCTTCTTGGTGCTGCAGTACTCTCCCACCTCAGAGTGTATGGGAATATGTTCTGCTTCAATGACAATCTTGACTCTGCTCTCTTCGGCAAGGTGAAAGGCATCGGTTGATAATCCATCAGACGTATCTATACATGACCGGGCATACTGCTTTATTGCCTGTGCCTCCTTGATACGCGGCTCAGGAAAGAGGTGTTTGTGAACTGCTTCTTGATACTCCTTCTGGGGAAGACCCTGTTGCAGCACAGACCTGCCGACTTCAGCAAGACCGAGAAAGTTGGTGACAAAGAGCGCCTGCCCGGGCAAGGCTCCAGAGCGCAGTAATGCCTTTCGTGCACAGCCGATAACGGTGATTGACATACCAAAGCATGGACTCGCCACTATGTCACCACCTGCAATATCCACGCGGTATTTGTTCGCAAGCCGCGCGAAACCAGTGTACAACTGCTCAATATCTTGTTTCCCAACATTTTTTGTGAGATTGAGCGAAACGAGTGCACAGATAGGTAGAGCTCCCATGGCTGCAAGATCAGAGAGAGCGGCGGCGAGACAGTGGTACCCTAATGCAGAGAAAGAAAAATACTTCAGATCGAAGTGAATAGTTTCAATAAAGGAATCAGCCGAGACGACAAACCCGTTACGAAAGAGCATTGCATCGTCACCGATTCCCTTGATAATCTCCTTCCTCTTTTTAGGAAATCTCTTCCGTATATACTGAATCAGATCAATTTCACCTGCAGAGATGTTTCCCTTTTTACTCTTCATACTTTGAGTTATAGATTCATAAATCTATGTTTTAGACATCTGTCCACCATATTTCTTGGCGGATTCGAAATTAGCATTTGTACTACTCTGCGAGAGTCATAGTTCTTTAAATTTAAAAAACCGGGTCCTGTGCTTGTTACTTGAGTTCTGTGATTTCTGCGTTTAAACATGAAACTCCAGAACATCCTCATCAGCAAGGACGTGATTTTTTTCTACACGCTGGCCAGAATACCCTGATTCATTCCACAGTCGGGCATACTTGAGGTTCTTTTTGAAATCTTTATGTATATGTTCTGCTGCATCAATGACCGTAGCACCATTTCTGAGCACTACTGGTTCATCTTTCACAACCGGCTCACCAATCTTCTTTGTATACACACGTATTATATTTAATGCCTCAAAGATTTTCCTCCTGAGTACATCTATACCCTTGGCGTCAAAAGCTGAAACTGTAACGACGCTAAAGTCATCACCGTATTGTGCGGTGAATAGCTCTTTGACAGAAAACTTCTCCTGTCTGTCACACTTATTGAGAACAATGAGTGCCTTCTTTATATCACCAAACTCGTGTTCCCGAATAAATATGTTCTTATCATCGAGGGCACTCTGTATGGTCTCAAAATCCTCTACCACATCACCCTCTCCATCAAGGACAATTAAGAGGAAATCACCATTACGGTAAAGACCAAAGAGCCATGGTGGAGATTCATCATACAGTGGCGGCGTATCCACGATTTGGATTTTGGTATTCTCAAACTCCATCATGCCTACCTGTGGTAATTGTGTAGTAAATGGGTAGTCACCGACCTGCGCATGTGCATTGGTGAGGGCATTCATGAGCGTAGATTTCCCGCTGCTTGCTAAGCCAACGAGCACTGCTTGACCTGCCCCCTGCTTTTCAACCTGGTACCATGTACCACCTGCTCCCTTTGATTTCTTCTGCTTGGCTATAGTATCCTTTAGCTTCTTAATCTTGGTCTTCAACTCTGCCTGGAGTTTTTCTGTTCCTTTATGTTTCGGTACAATTGAGAGCATTTGTTGGAGATACACTAACTTTTCCTGTGGGTCTTTTGCCTCACGATATCTCTCTTCAACATCAAAGTATTGGGGTGGTAGATTTGCTGGCATAGTTACTCCTCTATCAGTTTTTCTAAAATGGCACGCATGCGTTGTGCATTCTTGAGCATCGCGTGGTCGTTGTTAAAGAAGACATAGACACGCTTTGGCTTTGCTGCAATGATACGTCGCGCAATCTCCTTTAACTCGTGATCCGTATAATCATGTTGATACCAATCGGTTCTGCCATGCACCCTCAGATAAACATCTCCTGTTGTCCTCAAGATATCACGGGTGAATTCCGGTGCATCAATAGAGACCCAGGTTATGCCGAGCGAAGCTGCCCATGAGACTAATTCCTGATTAAACCACTGCTCATGTCTCGGTTCTAAGGCAAACTTCTCTGTGGTCTTTGTCTTCTTGATAAAATCTACTATCTTCTCTTTACTGCTCGGCGTTAATTTTGGTGGTAGCTGAAAGAGGAAATAGTCTATATTGGCACGGAGCGGTGAAAAGAGCGTATTGAATTTCTGCCAGGTAACAGCTGCTTTCTCAGAAAACCTGAATTGATGGGTGATCAACCTATTGACCTTAACAACCCAGTGAAGAGATGTTCCTTTCTTCGCCCATGACTTCACCATAGTGGGCAAAGGAAATCGGTAGAATGATGCATTCAACTCGATCGCGTTGAGTCCGGAATGCTCAAGATACCAGTCTAAAGTCTTCTTTTCATTCCAATCATAGTACCAACCAGCTGTCCCAACAAATATTTTCATCACCTTATTCTACCAATATTTTCAGGGAGGTCAACAAACCTCGCCTCTACGACAGCCCGGTTATCCTCCCCAGTTCATCAACATCGATATTCATTGCATTAGGCACCTTTGACAAACCGGGCATGAGCATAACCTCACCGGTCAATGGCACTAAGAATCCAGCACCAGCAGAAATGTTGATGCCGCGTATGGTAATCTTGAAATTCTCTGGTCGACCGAGCAGTTCTGGATTATCTGAGAGTGATTTGTTGGTCTTGGCAATGCAGATTGGCAGTTTATCATATCCCAATTTTCTGATGCGTTTTATGTCCTTCTCTGCCCGCGGCGTATACACAACACGTGAGGCACCATAAATTTCAGTAGCAACCTTCTCAATCTTTTCTTCAAGGGTGTCTTCTAGATTATATACCGGTCGCATACAACATCTTCCCTTTTCGATCTCCTTACACACAAGCTCGGCGAGTTCCACTGCACCTGATGCACCCTGTTCAAATGCCCTCACCGCTGCACATCCAACTCCTTTATGCTGACAGAAATCCTTAACCATCCTAATCTCATCAGCGGTATCTCCCTCAAAGACATTGAGTGCCACAACCGGTGGTATCACCATCTTATTTAGGTTTTCAATATGTTTTTCGAGATTCACAAGACCTTTTTTGAGGTTTTCAGTAGTGCCCGATTTCGGATCTTTTTGGGGTGCGCCACCATGCAATTTCAATGCTCTGACTGTGGCCACGAGTACTGAAGCATCCACATTGAGCTCACCAACCTGCGAAACTATATCAATGAATTTTTCAGCGCCGAGGTCTGAACCGAAACCTGCCTCGACGACTGTGTAGTCGCACAACTTCTGTGCCATTTTTATAGCGAGAATACTACAGGTGCCATGGGCGATATTCGCAAATGGTCCGCAATGAATAAATGCGGGTGTGTGATCAATTGTCTGAACCACGTTTGGCTTCAAGGCATCCTTCAAGAGTGCTGCCATTGCACCATTCACCCCAAAGTCACGCGCAAAGATCGGATTACCTTGCATATCAAAGGAGACTAAGACTTTCCCCAGTCTCTCTTTCAACTCAACGAGTGATTCGGAGAGTGCCAGGATTGCCATAACCTCACTTGCTGCGGTAATAATAAAACCGTCTTCGCGTGCTGGACCATTCGGCTTTCCACCCAAGCCGACAACAATGTTGCGCAGACTTCTGTCATTCATATCCATCGCCCTCGTAAAGACAATCTCTCGCTCATCGACATTGAGTCTATTGCCAAAATGCATATGGCTGTCGAGGACTGCAGCCAAGAGGTTATGTGCTGCACCTATTGCATGAATATCACCGGTAAAATGGAGATTGATGTCCTCCATGGGCAAGACCTGCACATAGCCGCCACCTGCCGCACCACCTTTTATACCAAAAACTGGACCCAGGGAAGGCTCGCGTAATGCCACAATCGACTTCTTACCAATCCTATTCAGTGCCATGCTGAGACCTATAGAAACGGTGGTCTTGCCCTCACCATAGGACGTCGGTGTCATCGCAGTGACGAGGACGAGTCTTCCATCTCGATTCTTTTTTATCTTTTCGAAAAAATGTAATGAAATCTTTGCCTTGAATATCCCACACGGCAAGATGTGCTCCTCATCAATACCGAGCTGCGCTGCCAATCCCATTACTGGGATTAATGTTGCCTCTTGGGCAATCTGTATATCGCTCTTCATAATTGAGTATATACCAGTACTTTGGGCGTGTCAACATTATAAAAACAGACTCCATGATATGAACCGAAATTCACAAGAGGCTTGCACTATTATAAAAAATGTATACAATACGGTTATGCTATATAGGGACGCCGGGGTCGATATTGACCTCTTAAACATAATCAGAAAAGGTATTGGGAAACAGGTATTAAAAACATACCAGAAACACATTAAATCGACATTTGGCCTCTTTGGCGGCATCTATCCTCTTGGTAATACCTACCTTGTGAGTAGCGTTGACAGCGTCGGAACAAAGATTCTGGCAGCATGCGGTACAGGTAAACACAATACAGTTGGCCAGGATATCGTCAATCACTGTGTTAATGACATTCTCACCACTGGAGCCATACCCCTCTTCTTCATGGATTACATTGGCTTCTCAGACCTGGAGAAAAATGTTCTTCTCCAAATAGTAAAGGGCGTCGTTGATGGCTGTAAGAAAGAAAAACTCATCTTGATTGGTGGCGAGACTGCTAAACTGACGAGATTTTACCCCAAAGGTATATATGACCTTGTAGGATTTGTAGTTGGTAAGGTCAACAAGAAAAATTACATAAACACCACAAAAATCAGACCCGGTGATATTATCCTTGGACTCAAATCATCTGGACTCCATACAAATGGCTATTCATTGGCACGAAAGGTCCTCCTGAGAAAATACACTTTCTCAACGTATGTGCCTGAATTGAAGTGCACCATCGGAGAGGAACTACTCAAAGTTCATCTTTCATACCGCAGACAGCTTGAGCCTCTACTAAAATTTGCCAAAGGACTGGCTCATATTACGGGCGGTGGTTTCTATGATAATATCAAACGTATCATGCCCGACAATTGTGCAGCACTTATTAGAAAAAAGGCCTGGCGCCCACACGTCATCTTTAACCTCATCAAGAGTATGGGCAATGTTCCTGATGAAGAGATGTATCGGGTATTTAATATGGGTATCGGCATGGTAATTATTACTGAGGAAAATAGTCTGAAACATTTCAAATCACTGAGGCCAAAAATAATCGGTGAGGTTGTGAAAGATGATTTTGGAGTAAAGATCCAGTAGAAGTACTCCTTTCTGAACACTCATCCGCCATAGTATGGCGTATCAAATTTTCATATCAGAATTGAAAACATTTTTCTTTGGAAATTGGGATCTATAAAAACCGGCTATTCCCCTCAGGAGTATTTTACTTCACCGTTGACGATGGCATAAACACACTTCCCCACAAGGTCTTTATGCAGGAATGGTGTATTCTTTGATTGTGAATATATTGCCTTTGGTGTTGGTCGCCACTTCTTTTTTGGATCAATAATCGTTATGTCGGCGACTGCACCCTTCTTTATTGTCCCCAAGTTCTCATTGATTACCTGCGCCGGATTAATCGTCAACTTCTCTAAAACATCGAGCCAGTTAAATTGTTGCCGATTGATGAGTTCCATTATGATCACAGAGAGGGCAGTTTCAAAACCGATCATTCCAAATGGTGCGCTGGTGAATTCCAACTCCTTTTCTGCCTGACAGTGCGGTGCATGATCCGTAGCAATGCAATCGATCGTACTATCACGGAGTCCCTCAATGATCGCCTGACGGTCAGATTCACTCCTGATCGGTGGATTTACCTTATAATTGGTGTCAAAGCCCTCTAAAACCTCATCAATAAAGAAGAAGTAGTGCGGGCATGTCTCACAGGTGACCTTTGTGCCCTCCCTTTTTGCCTCTCTGATGCGTTCGACCGCACCCTTTGTCGATATATGACAGAGATGCAAGCGAGCACCAGTAAATTTAGCAAGGTTCAGATCCCTTGTGACGATGACCTCTTCGGCAATTGCCGGAGAACCCTTGAGCCCGAGCCGTGTTGCGACAACCCCTTCATTCATTAACCCACCGTTGGTAAGATGGCTATCGAGCGGATGTTCGAATATGGTGACATCGAAGGTCTTTGAATATTCCAGGGCATGCCTGAATACGTTGCTGTCTGCCACAACATCTCCATCATCAGAGAAACCCTTTGCACCAGCCCTCACGAGTTCGCCAAACTCGGTAATCTCTCTTCCCTCTCTCTTTTTAGTAATCGCAGCAATGGGAAATACTCTGCAGAGATTAATGCGTGCCGCCTCTTTATAGATGTAGTTCACAATACCCTCATTATCAATAGCCGGTTCAGTATTGGGCATGCAGCATACCGTAGTAAACCCGCCAGCTACGGCTGACCTACTACCTGTCTCGATCGTCTCCTCATCGGGTCTACCCGGATCACGTAAATGACAGTGGAGGTCAATCAATCCTGGACATACAATCTTGCCTCTCGCATCTATCTGTTGAGCCTTACCCTTTTTGATCTTTTTCTCTATCTGTACAATCTTGTTTCCCTTTATTAGGATATCGAGAATCGCATCTCGTCTAGTCTTGGGGTCTATCACCCTGCCACCCTTAATGAGAATATTACTCAATCTTTCCCCCTGCATGTATGAATAAAACCGCCATTCTTATGGCAACACCATTCTTGACCTGATCGAGGATCACCGACCTCCTACTATCCGCAACATCGGGGTCGATTTCAACACCTCGATTTGTCGGACCAGGATGCATGATGATACTCCTCGGTTTCATCTTAGCGACGCGTTCCTTGGTCAGACCATAGAGTGCGCGGTACTCTCTGATTGAAGGAAAGAGCCCTGCCTCCTGTCTCTCGAGTTGAATACGCAATGCCATCACGACATCAAAATCACCAATGACCTTATCGAGGTTATAGAAGACATCTACTCCAAGTGCCTCAATATCCAAAGGAATCAATGTTGGCGGTGCACAGATTGCAACCTGGGCACCGAGTGTCTTGAGACCGAAGATATTTGACCGCGCCACACGAGAGTGTGCAATGTCTCCGACGATCAAGATGTTCAGCTTTTTGAAATTATTAAAGTGCTGTCTCATGGTAAGCAAATCAAGGAGCGCCTGGGTTGGGTGTTCATGACCTCCATCACCTGCATTTATAACAAAGGCATCGAGATGTTCAGCAAGATACCGGGCTGCACCGGGTGCTGAATGCCGCACAACAACACCGTCAACCTTCATCGCCTCAATATTTTTCGCTGTGTCGAGAAGGGTCTCTCCCTTTGTCACACTCGATGTCGCCCTTGAGAAGTTTACTACATCGGCAGACAATCTTCTCGCCGCAATGTTAAAAGAAATCTGGGTCCTTGTTGAGGGTTCAAAAAAAAGGTTCAAGATTGTCTTTCCGCGAAGCGATGGGACAATCGGAATTGGTCGCTCCAATACCTCAGCAAACCTTCCTGCTAAATCAAGATACTGAGTGACTTCTTCTTGAGTTAATTTCTCAATGCCAAGAAGATCCTTTTTATGATTCATTATTCTCTTTCAGATCTGTCATGGTTAACTGCTTCACTTTTGCCTCTTCTTCCTTGTCTATGTCTGTCCGAACCTTTGTCTTACGTTTCTTTGGCTTTGCTGCTCTCAGAGAGTGAATGCATACACCATCCTCTCCATCAAGCTCTTTTATACGAACATCGACGATCTCATCCTTGGCAGTAGGAACCCGTTTGCCCATAAAATCTGCCTGTATCGGAAGTTCTCGATGTCCACGGTCAACGAGGACAGCGAGTTGAATTGCCTTCGGTCTTCCGAAATCGAGAAGTTCCTCTATCGCTGCACGTATTGTTCTTCCCGAATACAGAACATCATCAATCAAAACCACTATCTTCTGGTTTATGTCAAAAGGAATATCTGAACCTTCAATGATGGGAGTCTCTGATACAAGTTGAAGGTCATCACGATAGAGCGTTATATCGATTGCTCCGACGAGCATCTTTTTCCCCTCACTCTTCTGTATCCGTTCAGCAATTCTGCGGGCAATGAAATCGCCACGCCTCTTTATTCCGATAAGTGCTAAATTTTCTACACCTTTGTTCTTTTCGATGATTTCATGAACGATCCGAACCAGAGCCCGCCGTATCTCTGATTCCGACATGATGGTTTTCATTAAAGATAATTATAAATAGATTTTGAATTAAGTCAAGACGTTCTGAAGATCGTTTTCGTATGACGGTTTTGAGAAGCGCTACGTTCCCGCTCCGCAGGTGGAATGAGGATCATCCGCGAAGCGAGTCCCGGAACGAGGATTCACGCTGTGCGGAAAATTCACGTTTCAACGGAACTCGCCTTTATGGCGGGATTGTCACACGTCGGTTTCGTAAAAGGAACGAGTGCCGACGACGTTTAACCAATCGCCTTTCGCAACCGACGAACGAACCACGCGCATTCTTTTTATAGCACAAGTATGGGCTTGACATGGCTTGCCGCGGGTTTATAATTATATGATGTTAATTATTCTTATTGTACCTTTCATATTCGGACAGTACGATTTTACAGTCGCCCGTCTGAAATACCAGGGTGGTGGAGATTGGTACTCAAATCCCTCTTCCCTTCCTAACTTACTTGCAGCGATTAATGGAGGCACGAATATAAGGGCTGCACCGCGGGAAGAAATCGTTGAGATTACTGACCCCGAGCTTTTTCACTACCCATATCTGTATATGAATGGTCATGGGAATGTCCGCTTCACCGATGAAGAGGTAAGAGTCTTGAGAACTTATTTTGCCACCGGTGGTTTTCTGCATGCTGATGATAATTACGGCATGGATTCATCGTTTCGACGTGAGATAAAAAAGGTCTTTCCTGATTCACCGCTCGTGGAACTACCGTTTGATCACCCCATTTACAGTTCTTTTTACAATTTCCCAAATGGGTTACCCAAGATCCATGAGCATGATGGAAAACCTCCACAAGGATTCGGCATCTTTTACGAAAATCGTCTCGTGGTCTTCTACACCTATGAATGCGACCTCGGTGATGGGTGGGAGGACCCTGATGTCCACAATGATCCGCCAGAAAAGCGGGAGGCAGCACTAAAAATGGGCGTTAATATAGTCGTTTATAGTTTAACACATTAACTACAATGGCTCCAATCAATATAATCGTTAAAAAGGTGAAGAGATTTGCGCGTCAGCAACAATTAGTCGATGCTGCCGCATATATCATTTTTACCTTTTCAATCCTTTTAATATCAATTTCTGTTGCCCTCTTTTTGTTCAAATCTCCTCTCTATGGCATCATCGGTTTCTTGCCACTGCTCTTTTATCGACCCGTCTCGTTTATCGAGCAGGCACGAACTATTGAGAAAAAAATCGGATTATGCGGTGAGTTGATCAATAGCATACAGTTAGCGCGTATACCAGAGGATAATAAGGAGAGGTATTCACAAGAACTGATTAATGCCTATATCAACGATGCAGCAATCAAGGTTAGAGATGTTGATTTCAAAAAGTACATAAGCTACAAATCACTCAATCATGCAATCGGGTTTCTGCTCATGAGCATTGCCTTCACCCTGATTCATCCGGCAATTCTGCCAGAACATTTCTGGTATTCACTCAACCATACAGTATACCACACGGTATTGCCAAGAAGTGCTGCATATCCTCAAGGTTCAGAAATAGATGTAGCATTACATCTCGATGGCGTATATATGCCAACCCACGCTGACCTCATTATCTCTACGAGCGACATGGTGACACGCGATAAGGTTTCAGTTCACGATGGTGTAGCGTGTAAAAAAATTAAGTTAAACGAATCAGTAACCTACCAATTCACGTTCCTCGACCATGCCACAGACAAATTCACGTTACTACCGTTAGAGCCACTCTATATTGAAGCCCTCTCATTCCATTTCACCTATCCCCACTATACAAAATTGAAGGGCGAAACCAAAAAAGGCAGACAGTTGATCGCACCAGTAGGAACTCAGATTCAGATACAGGGAAGGGCGTCACAGCCTCTCACCTCTGCTCAATTTATACTCAGTGACACATTGAGTCTTGACCGTGACGGCAAAGAGTTTTTCGGAGAATTCATTATCGATGAAAGCGGCACCGCTCTCTTGTATCTCAAGGCATCTGCTGAATTAAAGGAACAGATAATCATCTATTCTATTCCTGATATGCCTCCGCTCGTCGATATTTTCTATCCAGGACATAATATCAACGTGCCGAATGATATGCAGTTGGAAATCGGCATACGATGCAGTGATGATTATGGACTCGCAAATGGAATATTTTACTACGCATTCGAAGGAGAGAGCAAGAAGAATTTGGCATTAGAACGAGGTGCGATCGAAGATACCATGTATTTCCAATGGGATCTCTCAGAAATCGGCTTGCTGCCTGGTGATGAAATTTCATATTATGCAAAGATAACAGATAATGCAGGCAATATCAGTAAAAGCAAAACATACTACATCTCTTTCCCCACCATGGAGGAAATATATGACGAGATTAGCAAGAAAGAGGAACGCGTAGAGGAAGATCTAAAAGATGTGCAGTCAGTCCATAGTCACGAAATGGAAGAGGTCACCAGAATTCAACAGAAAATAATGAAAGAGAGAAACGTATTATGGGCAGACCAGGAGAAGTTGAGAGAGGCGATCTCAAAGGAAAAGGAAATCTTAGATAAAATAGACGAATGGCAGGCAGAGATAGAGAAAACGATCGAAAAGCTGAACGAAGGTATCTTTCTTGATCAAGAATCGATTGAGCGCCTCCAGGAGATTTCACAGATATTACAGGAGCTTGCACCGGATGAATTGAAGAAGGCGTTAGAAAATCTCGAGTCGGCATTAAATAAAAAACCACAGGATATAGAGAGGGCATTAGAAGATCTCAAGAACCGGCAACAAGATTTAGCCAAGGTATTAGAGAGGACACTAGAGCTCCTCAGAAGATACCGACAAGAAGAGAGATTGAAAGAACTCGCCGAAATGGCAAAAGACCTGGCACTCAAGGCTGATGAAATGGACGAATCGATGAAAGAGAATGAAAATCTCACGTTCGATAAAGAGATGGCAGAGTTGAATAAGAGCATAGATGACCTTTCTGAAGGGCTCAAGGAACTCGCTGCATCAAAGAACCTGGAAGAAAATATTAAGGAACTGCTGGACCAATTAGCACAAGAGACAAAGGAGGTTTCAGAACTTTCGCTCGAGTCGTTTGGAGAGAAAAAACAGGGATTGAGTCGCATCGCCGCTGATTTACAAAAATTGTATGAATCCTTTGTCAAAGGACGGGCGGCATCCCTCAGAAAGAACCTTCTTGAGATAGCGAATCAGCTGATCGATATATCTAAAACCGAAGAACGCCTCTATCAAAAGGAACAGGAGGTCGATACTGATCATCAAGATCACATCATTAATGCTACAAAAATCGTAGCTGAGAGTCTCTATACACAACAGACGAGGAGTCTATATGTTACCCCGACAATGGGCAAAAATCTCGCCAAGGCAATCACCTATATGGAAAGGGCGAAAGAGAGAAAGAACAGCAAACGGAACGCACAGGAGGCAATGAAATTGCTCAATTTAGTCTGCTTTGAGATATTTAAGAACTTAGAGCGTGCCGCTGAAAGCGGATCCTCAACAGGTATGGATGCATTCCTCAAACAATTAGCCAACATATCCCAGGGACAGATGTCCCTCAATCAGTTGATGCCGAGTTTCTTTCCAATCCCCGTGAGTGGGCTCACTCTTCAACAGAAGGCACAACTGAGCCGACTCGCAGGAAGGCAGCGCGCGTTGCGCGAAGCATTGGAATCTCTGCGTGGTGATGCGGGTGCCACCAAATATCAGGAACTCCTCGATAAGATTATAGAGGAAATGGAAAAGAGTGAAGAGGCGCTCTACCAACACAAGGTCGACAGACAACTAATCGAGCGGCAAAAGATGATACTATCGAGGCTTCTCGACGCCCAGAAATCGATTAGAAAAGAGGATTATGAGCAGAGGCGTAAGAGTGAGTCAGGTACTGATTTTGTCGCTCGAGAAAGTCCTCAGCAATTGCCCGAAGATTTGGGCAGGGACGAATTGCGCGAACTGATTCAAAGGGCGTTGCGGGAATCTTATCCTCAAGAATACGAATTCTATATACGAGAGTATTTCAAGAGCTTATTAGAAGAGAGATGATACCACTATTCTGTATATTTATGAGTCTGGGATTAGAAGCGAAGATTGATAGCCTCGAAGCCATTCTCAACAAGAACGTACAACTACCGACTGTGTTGGAATTAAATAAATATTATCTACGCGTGGGTAAGATTGATGAAGGTAATGCGCTCTTGCAGAAGTACGAGAGATACCTCCCATCAGAAGGCAGAGCTACTGTACATTTCACATTGGGTGACAATCACCTCTTTGATGGAAAGATTCTTGCAGCACGCGAAGAATATCTGAAGTTAGTGAGCCTTTATCCCCACTCAGATATGGCTAATGATGCCCTTGAGAGGCTCTACCTTATAGAGACTACACGAAAAGATACTGTCATGTTCAAAAGACTGGCACATACACTCTATCTCTTTCACACAGAACAACTATCTGCTGCAGAAGATAGTTTGAAGAATTTATTAAAGACGAAAATCGGCGCCTATGCATACTATTATCTGGCACTTGTATATAGGGAAAAGGATGATATCCCGCATGTGCTCAGCACCCTCAAAGAATTAAATACTACATTCCCTGACCATGCCTTGCATAATGCAACATTATTTCTCGCTGAGGTGTATCTTCAGACAAAGAATAAAAAGGAAGCACAAAAAATTCTGGAAGATATGATGGTGAAAGAACCAACATCAATCTACGGAGCACGTGCCCGGGAGATGCTCAAACAAAATTTTTAAAAATTTAAAATTCTACTGCTCGATTGTCTCAATAGTAACTGTCCCTGTCATACTTATGGTAAACCCTGCCGTTTGAGCTTCTCCTAATTGAGCGCCCACGACAACTACCTCTCCTCCAAACTGCTGTTTCAGGTCGGCTTCGATGAGCCACCCCGTGGACTCATCGAGCACCAGAGAACCCTTCTGATTCCCTGATACATCATACGTCATCTCCATCCCCATCTGTTTAACGCTCGTCTCGGTATTTGGTTCAATCTTTGAATTCACCTCCACGTACACCTTCCCGTCTTTGATTCCCTTTAGTCTCCACGTATTATGAATCGCCATCGGAAAACCCATCTGGACAACAGCCTTTGCCTGCCATGTGTCGCCTATACCAACAGGGCGGTCAGGATAAACAGCAAACATTTCATTCATTGTCTCCTTGAATGCCTCTTCTCCGAATTGCCTCTTCAGATTCTCCTCTAATTCTTTTTTCATTTCATCGTCTATCGAGAGATCAAATTCCTTGAGCATCGCGTCGATTATGCTCTCAGTACCTGAAATATGGGTGACGTGCCCTCGGCGAGATAATTCCATGGTCACGTTCTTACCAGCCATGACAGCAAACGCCTTGGCAGTCATCGGCACGGTACCCGTATCCTCCCAAGACCTGTATTCTGTCCTTCCCATGGGTCCGTCCTGGGTGAATCCAATTTTATCGTACGTCATCTTAATCGTCGTATTTCCCATCTCATCTACTTCTGTGACATCATAGACATACTCCATCATTGTTGTCTGATCCATTGCAAACTGCTGTCCCTGCACTGTCTGTGACATCTTCTGCTCTGTCGTCACACGCATCGCATACGTTGAGCCCTGGTCAAGATTAAGCTGTAATGTTAGTCTTTCCTTAGCACAGCCGACAAAGAACAAGAGTATCCATAATGATGCACACAAAACAATTTTCTTCATGCTTTATCCTCCTTTTCTGTCAATGGCTGTTATCGTAACCGATCTGTCAGATGATAAATATCTTCAGGTCCTTTGACCTCATAAATCTGCATACCAAGACCTTGAGCAGGATTCAAATCAACATTGTAGCGGTCGCCAACAAAACAGCACTCTTCTGGCTCTACACCCATATCTTCTGCTGCCCTCTGAAAAAATTGAGGATTGGGTTTCAGAAGTTTGAAGCTGTTGTAGGTGAAGATTTTCTCAAACAGGTCCTCCAGACCGAGTGCCTCGAGAATGCGCTCAGTCTGTATCATGTTATTATTGGTGAGAATCGCCAGACGATAATGCTCCTTTAATTTTACAAGACTCTGTTTCAGCTTTTCGTCCTTCTTCAGATAATCGCGTGGGTCAAAATATGCTACATTCTCCTCATGCCAGCGTTCAATCGGAAGGCCAAAAGTCTTTAGGGTTAAGGTATAAGGAACAGGAGAACCATACTCCTTTTTCAATTCTTCTCTCTTCTCTTCCAGGAGTCTTTGTGCCTCTTCGACTTCGATATTCTTGAACTTTGACAGAGTATGATAGGCAGCATCGGCAAAATGTTTGGCAATCTCTGGACTCTTGTATAGTGTGCCGTCGAGGTCGAAGATAATGATTTTCGGCATTATCAAAGATACCTGTAGTAATGTAGCGTGAACTCGGTCCAGAAGATGTGTCGTACTGAATTATGAATGGTATCCTACCAGTGGTGCGTTATTAGGACTCACTCCGCTTCAACAATCTGTTCCAGATGAAATCCACTTCTGCCTGGTATTCCTTTATCGGCACATCATCCTTCCACTTGAAGAGATGTCCAAACCGTCCCTGCATACTAAGAAACTCTGTTATCGGTCTCTTCTCCTTTGGTTTCACGGTGATACGATACGTACCATCCTCGTATTCATAGAGCGGCCAGACACAGGTCTCGACTGCCATTTTTGAGACCTTTATCGTCTTCTCCGGAGCGTATGCCCAGCCGAGACGGCACGGTGCGTATACATTAATAAATGAGGGACCATCAGCATCCAGCGCCTTTCTCACCTTTGTAACGAGGTCATTCCAATAACCTATTGTCGCCTGTGCGGCAAATGCCGGTTCATGGGCTATGACAATCTCAGTGAGATTTTTTCTCAGCTCTAATTTCCCCGGGATCACCTTTCCTGCTGGTGATGTAGTCGTATGTGCACCACGTGGCGTCGCAGAAGAGCGCTGAATCCCAGTATTCATATATGCCTCATTATTGTAGCATATATAGAGTACCCGATGTCTCCGCTCTATCATACCTGATAACGCCTGTAGACCGATGTCATAGGTACCACCATCACCACCAAAGGCAATAAAGCGTAAATCCTTTTTAATCTTTCCCTTTTTCTTGAATGCGCGATACGCTGCTTCGACCCCCGACATTGTTGCTGCTACATTTTCAAAGGCATTATGGATATACGGAACATTCCATGCCGAATAAGGGAAGATGGTCGAAATGACCTCGAGGCAACCGGTCGCTGCGCCGACAACAACAGGCTGTTGTGCAGCCAAAAGCACCTGACGCGCGACAATTGATGCACCACATCCAGCACAGCCACGATGGCCACCAACAAATTTTTCTTCTTGAGTTGCAAGTTCTTTGAGTTTAGCCATTATTCACCTCGCACTCCATAATAGACAATATCCTTATCAACTTTAGCTGATTTCTTGATGCTCAAGAGTTCTCCGTATACTGCCTCGATTTCTTCAATACTGATGTCTCTTCCGCCAAGACCATAGATGTAGTTCTTGAGGAGCGGCTTCACCTGAGAATCATACAGTACTGAGCGGCATTCATTATAGAGATGACCACCAAGCGTGGAAAGGGTGTCTGAGCGGTCTAAAATCCCCACTACCTTGACCTTGGAAATCGCCCTCGTCATTGCATCCTTAGGGAATGGTCTATATACCCTGGAACGTATGAGGCCGACTTTTTTACCTTTCTCTCTCAACCTCTCGACCGCAACCTTAGCCGTACCAGCAGTAGAGCCCATTGCGAGAACTGCCACGTCGGCATCATCCAGTTTATACTCTTCCACCGTGGGATAATGCCTGCCAAACTTGTCACCATATTCCTTTTGTACCCTCTCGATAATCGGCAATACCTGATTCATTGCATCAATCTCTGAACGTTTGTGTTCAAAGAAGTAATCTTGTAGATCCAATGGTCCGAGCGTCACAGGATTGTCGACATCAAGCAGAGAATACTTCACTTTTCTTTCACCGAGAAACTGAGGCACTTCCCTATCATCAACCAATTCAACCCGTTCCATACCATGGCTGATGATGAAGGCATCTGTCGTCACGAGTGCCGGCAGCAGGGCAGCCTCGGCGATCTTCACTGCCTGGATTGTCGTATCATATGCCTCCTGTGCGTTCTCTGTATAGATCTGTATCCAGCCAGCATCCCGTGATGCCAATGTATCTGAATGGTCGCAGTGAATGTTGATAGGACTCGAAAGAGAACGGTTCACCAGACATATGACAATCGGTGCCCTGAGACCAGCAGCGATAAAGAGAATTTCGTGCATCAAGGCAAGCCCCTGTGATGCAGTCGAGGTCATTACCCGTGCACCGGCTGCTGCTGCACCTGCACAGGCACTAATTGCCGAATGTTCACTCTCGGCTGGCACAAACTCTGTATCGACGAGGCCATCGTGAACGAACTGAGAAAAGAGCTGAACAACCTCGGTGGCAGGGGTAATCGGATATGCGGCAACAACATCGGGATTTATCTGTCGCATTGCCTCGGCCATGGCTTCATTTCCTGTACGTGCTACTATCATTTTTCCTCCCTGACCATTGTTATTGCCTTAACCTTAGGTGGACACTCTTCAGCGCAGATTCCACAGCCTTTACAATAACGATAGTCAATACCCTGAACCTTGCCATCCTTGACAATGATTGCCGAATCCGGGCAATAAATCCAACAGATCAAGCAGTGTGTACATTTCTCTGGATCCCAAATCGGCTTTTCACTCCGCCAATCACCGGTCTCAAATTCTCTACTGCTTCCTGGTTCTGTGACCAAGCCAATGGGTAATTCTTTCCAGCCCTTCTTCTTTTTCTTCATGCCTTTACCTCCTCATATGCGCGTTCAATTGCCTTGATATTACCTTCCACCACGTCTGGACGATTTGGAAACTTATGTTCTAAACGGTGTCGTACTGATTCCAGCATTACCTTAAAATCGAGGAGTTTAGAGACCTTGATCAACGCGCCGAGCATTGGCGTATTGGGGAGGTCGCGTTTAAGTACGTCTTTCGAGATCTTGCTCGCATCAACTACATAGACCTGTTGGTTTGTTAGCTTCAACTCTTTTTTAATCTCGGCAGAAGTCTTCTGGGTATTTACCAATACGACTCCGTCGTCTGGAAGCCCTTCAGTTACGTCGACCGTCTCCATGAGCGTCGGGTCCAGCACAACCACAATGCTTGGGTTTTTAATACCACAGTGCTGCAGTATTGGTGCATCAGAAATCCTGTTAAATGCAAAGACCGGGGCACCCATCCGTTCCGGTCCATACTCTGGAAATGCCTGAATATATTTACCTGTCTCAACAGCGGCATCGCCGAAGAGGAGAGCTGCGGTCTTGGCACCTTGCCCCCCTCTGCCATGCCACCGAATTTCAAGTAGCGTCATGTTGATACTCCTTTCAGCCTCTATTATAGCCAAAATTTCACGAAAGTCAAGGAATGCTCTTTTGTATTGAATTATCCTCGAATGAGACTATAATTCACCATGCTTCTCATAAGGGATATCAACAAACTTAAAAGAATAATCGAAAGAGCAAAAAAGAGGGGGAAGGTGGTCGGTTTTGTGCCGACCATGGGTTTTCTCCATGAAGGCCACCTCTCCCTGGTTCGCATTGCCCGAAGAAAGTCGGATGTTCTCGTCGTGTCGATCTTTGTGAACCCCACGCAATTTACACCCAGTGAAGATTTCAATAAATATCCACGAGATCTAAACAAGGACATGAGACTACTCAGGGGCGAGGGAGTAGATCTCATCTTCTATCCCAACACAAAGGGGATGTATCCACCCAATTATGCAACCTGTGTAGAGGTCCAGGGTCTTAACCGATTACTGTGTGGCATCTCACGGCCCCATCACTTCCGTGGTGTCACAACGATTGTCTTAAAGCTCTTCAATATCGTCAATCCTGACATCGCCGTTTTTGGCAAGAAGGATTATCAACAGGCAGTTATCATAAAACGAATGGTAAAGGATTTACACCTCGGTGTAAGAATTGTCTTGGGAAAGACTGTTCGCGAAAAAGATGGTCTGGCAATGAGCTCACGTAATACCTATCTCTCCAAGAAACAGAGAATGAATGCAGTGGTCCTCTACGAATCGCTCCAATGGATGAGGCGGGTATTTAAAAAGGGACTCAGGGATAGAAAAAAAGCACTGACGAAAATCCGCGCCCTGATTAGGCGCAGAGGAGGCAAGATAGACTATGTAGAGGCGGTCGACAAGAAAACGCTCAAGCCAGTAAGGAGATTAAAGAAGGGGACGCTCATTGCCCTTGCGGTCTATTTTGGCAGGACACGACTGATTGACAACACCATCTTATGATGAGAGCTCTGAAAGAGTACTCATCTCACGGCGGAGATGAAGGGTTGATTGCAGTGATTTATGGGCTCTTTCAAGAATCCGATAAATATCTTGACATTTAAGCCTAGATAATATATAATAATTAGTATGGTTCCAAAAACGAAAAAGGTCATCATCGTTGAATCGCCAACAAAGTGTAGAACAATCAAGGGTTTTGTCGGTCGGGATTACACGCTTGTCAGCTCGCGAGGCCACATAAAAGACCTGCCAAAATCAAAGCTCGGGGTCGATGTGGATAACAACTTTGAACCCCATTATATTAAAATAAGAGGAAAGGCCAAGATCGTCCAGCAGATAAAAAAAGCCTGCAAGAATTCATCAGAAATCTACATTGCTCCTGACCCTGACAGAGAAGGCGAGGCGATTGCGCACCATCTTGCCGAAGAGCTCAACGCAACTGCACCGTATATAAAGAGGGCGCTCTTCTATGAAATCACCCCAGAACACGTGCGCCACGCACTCGATAACCCAACATCTATCAATATGAATCTCGTCGATGCCCATAAGGCAAGGAGAGTACTCGATCGAATTGTCGGCTACTACACGAGTCCTATCCTGTGGTCAACGATCAAGGGCGGGCTCTCTGCAGGCAGGGTACAGAGTGTTGCACTACGCTTAATATGCGAGCGCGAACACGAGATTGAATCTTTCAAACCGACCCCTTACTGGACTGCAGAAGCAACGTTTCTAACAGAAAGAGAGGAGGAGTTCAGAGGTACCCTATGGCGTATTGATGGTGCATACAGAAAAATAGCGACAGAGGACGAGCTCAATCGTTTTAGGAACTCGATAAAAAAAGGGACTGTCTTCTCAGTAACCTCCTTCCGTAAGACGACGCCTCGACGTGTGCCGCCTCCTCCATTTATCACCTCGACCCTTCAGCAAGAGGCGTCACGGCGCTTTAAGTTTTCGGCAAAGAGGACGATGTTTATTGCACAGAGTCTTTATGAAGGTGTTCAGTTACCTCAGGGAAGCATCGGTCTTATTACCTATATGAGAACCGACTCGGTGAGGGTAAACACCAAGTCCATTGAAGAATTGAGGAATTACATTGCTGGCAAGTTTGGTGATGACTATGTAAACAAAACAATCAGGGTATTTAAAGAACGTAAGAATGCCCAGGCTGGACACGAGGCAATTCGCCCAACCAAGACAAAGCTTGAACCCGAATCTATCAAACAATATCTCGCCCCCGATCAATTTAAGCTCTACAAATTGATCTTTGACCGGTTTGTGGCATCACAGATGGCACCGGCACGCTATAATCAAAAAGAAGTAATTGTCAGTCATGGAGGCGCCGATTTTAGATCTGAAGAGATGAAACCAATCTTTTTAGGTTATCAAGTCGTCAGTGGTGATATCATTGAAAAAGGTTCGGTGCCGAATCTGAACGTTGGCGAGACGGTCAAGGTACTCGACATAGAGTTCACAGAAAAACAGACCGAGCCAGCACCCAGATATACCGAGGCGAATTTAATTAAGAAACTCGAAGAAAATGGAATTGGCAGACCATCGACCTACGCACACATTATCCAAACACTGTTTGACCGGGGATATGTCGTGAAGGAAGAAGCTAAAATCAAGGCAACAGAGCTCGGATTACAGGTCTACGACATCATTATACCACGCTTCTCAAACATCTTTGAAGTAGCATTTACCGCGAGGATGGAGAGAGAACTTGATCAGATTGAAATAGGAAAAAAATCGTGGCGCACGGTCGTGCGAGAATTCTACGACCCATTTGTCGTCAAATTCAATAAGACCAAGCAGGAAGTGGAAGAGATTAAGGCATCGATTAGTATGGAGGTTGAAAAGAAGTGCCCCAAGTGCGGACGCCCCTTGGTCATTAAGTGGGGAAAATATGGCAAGTTCTTGGCATGCTCTGGCTTTCCAGAATGTAGGCATTCTGAAAATCTTGTCGTTGAAAAGAGCGAGAAAAAATGTCCTCAATGTGGCAAGGAATTGATCGTAAGAAACGGAAGGTTTGGAAAATTCCTTGCCTGCTCAGGGTATCCAGAATGTCGGTATACTGAAAATCTCAGTCATGATGTTGCCTGCCCACTATGTAGTGGCAATGTCATCGTCATCAAGACGCGGCGCGGTAAAATCTACAAATGCAAACAATGTGATTTCTCAAGTTTTTATCCGCCCATCGAGGAAAAATGTGATAAATGTGGAAGGCGGTTGCTGCAAAAAAGAAACAAAAATTTCTGTGCCGTGTGTGACAAGAAAACAAGAAAGAAGAAGCATGAATAAAACCTCCACTATAGGGAAGTTTTACTATTATTTTCCTCAGGCTGTAGCGCTGGTCGGTGTGAGAAAAAATGTGATGCCGGCAGCTTGGCATACACCAATCTCAGCAGAACCACCACTCTATGGTGTCCTCATTTCCCCCAAACGATACACCTTTGAACTGCTCCAGAAAGAGGAGGGGTTTACGGTCAATTTTTTAGAATACACCCATGCTGCATTGATAGCAAAGACGGGCAGTACCTCTGGAAGGGACATCAATAAATGTAATGAATTTAACATAAAAGCTGTTCCAGCAGAAAAGGTTAATGGACCAATATTGTCAGAGAGTTATGCAGCCTACGAATGCGAAAAGTATGCAGTAGAAGAACATGGAGACCACTTTCTGTTTATCGGTAAGATTGTTGTGCTTCATTATAAAGAAGACGTAACAACAGCAGACCGGCTCGTTGATACTCAAAGGGTCAAACCTATGCTCTATTTTGGAAAAGACCGCTACGTAACCATCGACCCACAAAGCCTTTCTCTATTCGAGAGAAAACAATAACAATCCAAGGTGATCACCACTCAGTTATATAAGATGAAGGTTACGTGCTCATCATTCGGCACCTGGATTTTTTTTCATTAAGAGAGGGTAGATGAGATTAGGTTTTCACATCTCCATTGCGGGAGGTTTCAAAAAAGTAGTCGCCCGGGCCAAGGAGCGGCGATGTATGACAATTCAATTCTTCTCACGCAATCCTCGAGGCTGGATGTATAAACCACTCGACAGAGAGGATATCGCGCTGTTCAAGAAGGAGATTGAAAAAGAAGATATCTCACCAATCTTTGTCCATATGCCCTATCTCCCTAATCTGGCTTCATCCAACCCTGACCTGTTCAGACGCTCGGTCGAGGCATTAATCGAGGATCTACAGCGGAGTGAGTTTATTGGAGCGCGCTATCTCATCTCTCATATCGGTTCTTCAGAAGATGAGGAGAAAGGCATAGAGCAGATGGTCGTTGCTATCAATCGGGCATTCAGGAGGGCAAAGAATAATGTAATGCTTTTACTTGAGAATACCGCGGGTAGTGGTAAGGAATTAGGGCATACATTCGATCACATAGCAAAGATTATCAAAGGTGTGCACGAGGACGAAAGAATAGGCGTTGTTGTGGATACTGCACATGCATTCGAGGCTGGATACGACCTGAAGACACCGAAAGGCGTCGAGCAGACGATTGATGAATTCCACAACATCATCGGGTTCAACAAGCTCCATTTGATTCATCTCAATGATTCAAAGACAAAACGGGGTACGCGCAGTGATAGGCACTGGCACGTTGGTCAGGGCGAGATCGGCAATGGCATGCGATACATCTTACAGCACCCTGCTTTAACGAATCTGCCTTTCATCATGGAAACGCCCAGAATGGATGTAAAAGACGACCTCATGAATCTTGCGACAGCAGAGAAGTTGCTCAGCACAAAGGACTAAAACTCTCCTATTGACCAGGATTAAATTATGGATATCATAACGATAGAGTAAAGGAGAAATAAATTGACACACGCTTATACGCCTGGATTGAAGGTACTTGCGCAGACAGTCCTAACAAAACAACGGCGTCTGCCTCTGCCTGGTGAGATATTGGTGTCAAAGGGAGACAGGGTAACCGCCGAGCAGGTGGTTGCACGGACGAATCTACCAGGTAATGTCCAGACATTGAATGTCGCAGGATTATTAGGGGCTTTGCCTGATGAGATAGAAGAGGCTATGTTCAAAAAGGCTGGCGACGGCATCAAGAAGGATGAGGTTATCGCCCAGAGCAAAGGTCTTTTTGGTCTGTTCAAATCACAGGTAAAAAGCCCAATAAATGGAAAAATTGAGAGTATTTCAAAGATAACTGGTCAGGTTATCCTCAGGGAACCGCCGATACCAGTTGAAGTAATCGGTTACATTGATGGTAAAGTCATCGAAATCATACGCAGCGAAGGTGTCACCGTGCAGACGAGCGGAAGTTTTATCCAGGGAATCTTTGGCATCGGGGGAGAAACAATAGGAGAGTTAATGATGGCGACTGATAATCCAGCACAGGTTCTCACGGAAAAGGAGATTGACAAATCCTTTAAGGACAAGGTCATCATCGGTGGTTCTATGGTGACCTACACTGCGCTCGAGCATGCACGAAAGATTGGCGTCAAAGGAATTGTCGTTGGCGGTATTGAGGACCAAGATCTGAAAAGATTTATGGGCTATGATATCGGTGTTGCGATAACCGGTTCTGAAAATGTCGGGCTTACCCTGATTGCCACAGAGGGTTTTGGCGAACTGAGCATGGCTGACAGAACCTTCGGCCTCTTAAAATCGCTTGTTGGAAGAAAAGCATCGATCAACGGTGCAACCCAGATACGAGCCGGTGTCATGCGGCCAGAAGTAGTTGTTCCTATGGATGAGAAGGCAGCCTCTCAGAGGCCATCAGATATTTCAACAGGCACAGGTCTTGAGGTCGGTATGGCAGTGAGAATCATCAGAGAACCATTTTTCGGTGCGATCGGCAAGGTGGTAGCGCTTCCGGTTAAACTGGCAGATATTGAGACCGAGGCCCATGTGAGAGTCCTGGAGGTCGAGTTGGAAGATAAAAAGAAAATCACCTTACCACGCGCAAACGTTGAGATCATTGAGGGGTAGATGGAGGCATAAATGAGTGCAATGGTTTTACTTATCATCTCGATATCCGGGGTGAATTCATTACTTTTACCAGTGTCGCCGATTGGCGTGATCACATCTTTTTCGCTTTCGCAGGATGTAGAGGCAATATTCTATAATCCAGCAAACTTTGAATCGGGAGAAAACTATAAGGTATGGTGTGCATACAATCGTTTCTATCTGTCTATGCAGAGTGTGTCATTTGCCCTAAGCAAGAGAATAAAATCGATTAACCTCGGCATCGCCTTTATCAATTTCGACTACGGCGATATTGACTGGCGACCGAATTATCCTACAGATGACTCAACCATCTTTTTTTCGGCAAATGATTTTACTATCCTAGTTGGAGGAAGTGCAAACCTCTCACCTCAAGGTAAGATTGGGTTGAATCTCAAGTACATTTCAGAAAATATCCACATATATTCCGATTATGCGCTCGCAGTCGATCTTTCATTCTCATATACTGATGAAAAGACAGGCATCAGTTTCGGTGCATCAAATTTTGGCACAAGATTAAAAATAAGAAACGAAGAAGTGAACCTTCCTGCTCGCCTCAGCCTTGGAGGATTTTATACATTCGAGAAAATCTGCGCAAGTGTCGATATACACTACCTCGTCAATAACGAGGATTTTGAATACGGATTCGGTCTGGGCTATCCAGTACATGATATGGTGCGTTTGAGTTTAGCCTACCATTATAGAAATGAGTTCTATCCTGGCTTCGGAATAGATCTAACACCAGGAAACCTTGAGATAAAGTACGGCGGTTCTTTCTATCCAAAAGACCTCGGTATGATAAATACCGTTGGTATTGGATTTAACTTTTGATGAATGGAATCTGGTTGGATTTTGAAAGACCCATCATTGAGCTCGAAAAGAAGATTGAAGAGCTCAAAGGTCTCAAGGGTGTAGACGAAGAAGTCAAACGCCTCAAGTTACAAGCAGAAAAACTAAAGAAGAGAATCTATTCCAATCTGAACCGCTGGCAACGGGTCCAGCTGGCACGCCATCCAAAACGTCCTCAGCCACTGGATATTATAGAAGCAATCACTGAAGATTTCCTCGAGCTCCATGGTGATAGACGTTTTGGTGATGATAAGGCAATCGTAAGTGGTATTGCAAAACTTGATGCATATAATGTAGCACTCATCGGCCATCAGAAAGGACGTGATACTAAAGAAAAGATTAAGAGAAATTTTGGTCTACCACACCCCGAGGGGCACAGAAAGTCACTGCGTGTCATGAAGATGGCTGCAAAGTTCAATATGCCCGTAGTGACCATAGTCGATTCGGCAGGTGCCTATCCAGGGGCTGGTGCCGAAGAACGCGGTCAGGCAGAATCGATTGCGACAAATCTCTTTGAATGTGCAACATTACCAACGCCAATCATTGTACTCATTCTGGGTGAAGGTATGTCCGGTGGTGCCCTTGCAATTGCAGTGGGCGATCGTATTCTTATGTGTGAGAATGCAATCTATTCGGTAATTACACCAGAAGGATGCGCGTCGATACTGTGGCGTGACTCCTCAAAGAATAAAGAGGCAGCCGAGGCACTCAAGATTACCGCGCAGGACCTCTCAAAACTAAACGTCATCGATGAAATCGTTCCTGAACCTATTGGTGGTGCCCATATGGACCCTGAACTCGCGGCAAAGAATATTAAAAAAGCCATTGTAAAAAATCTCAAAGAACTGATAGAAATCCCGATTGACGAACTCGTTAACTCCAGGATTCAAAAATTTCGCAAGATTGGTGTATACAAGAAATGATGGCGCTACAGGGCAACTTAGAAGATTTTGAACTCACCGATGTCTTTCAATTGATTCAATTAGGTCAGAAGGACGGTGGATTAAGAATTAACAGTGATGACGATGCAGGTGTAGTATACTTCAAAGACGGCATGGTTGTCCATGCGCAAACAAATTCTCTCAAGGGGCAAACGGCAATTGATGCTATCTTGAGTTGGGGAAAAGGGCGGTTTGTTTTCAATCCCAATGAAGAGGCCCGCGAACATACCGTAGATCTACCAATCCAACAGGTTATCCTCGAGGCAGCACGCAGAATTGATGAATTGACTAAAATTCAAAAATTAATTCCCTCCTTCAACACTATCGTAAAGATTGTTGAGGTTCCAAGGGCTGGTGTAGAAAAGATAAACTTGAGACCTGAGGAGTGGAAGGTTCTCTCTTTTGTCGACGGCTCACGAACCATTAAGGAGATTGCTATCACAGCAATTCTCTCTGAATTTGAAACAGCACGTATCCTCTATGGACTCATCTCTTCAGGTCTTGTTAAAATCGTACCCAAACCCAAGGTTGAACCACCACCTATCTCTGAAAAGAAGGAAGAGGAGACCAAAGAAGAGAAAAAAGAAGGAGGAGGGTTTTTCGGTCTCTTTAAGAAGAAGTAAACTTCTTCTCTGATTGCAGCGATTATAAAAAAATTATCCCGCCTTACAGGCGAGTTCCGTTGAAACGTGAATTTTCCGCACAGCGTGAATCCTCGTTCCGGGACTCGCTTCGCGGAAGATTCTCGTCCCTTTGGGACGGAACGGAGATAAAAATCTATTCCAGCCCCCTTACCCAAACCTGCTGACTATGTTTGCTATAGATCCTTTATCAAATTAATAAATTTCTTATAAGGTATTGCAGTCCATGACTCTGCAGCAACCGCACCACCTGAAAGGCTGATCATAGAGACCTTTGCAGCAGATTTTTCATTCGGTGCCTCGTAGATATCCAAGAAGTCATAGGGTCCTAATAGTGCGTAGTGTGCGAGAAATTTGACGTCAGGACAATGTCTTCTGACCCTCTCTATCCATTTCCTGCCAATCTCTGCCCTTTTCTTCAGATCCTTTGTCAATTCAGGTGAAAGTTTAGTGACCAAGATATACGTCGCCATAAGACCTCCTTAAACGAAGTATAGCCCTTTTGCTGAGTGAGTCAAGGTCTATGGTATACCTTTTCTTCGCGCTCTTAGCATATATTGACATGTGCTCTGCCCAACAGAATTGCTGAGGCAGGGCAGACGATTTACATCTTAGAAATTACACACTCATCCTCTTCATTCTGAAAAAATAATCGCTATTAATTCCCTTGGTTCTATCCTGAAGGGTGAACCATTGCCCTCAAAGAAACCGTGATCCTTGATGAGGTGGATATTCAGGTCCGACCATTTGATCGTCTTGCCGGTATCCTTGTGCATACACGTGGTAATTCTCTTTACACAACGCACCTGGTGTGGCCACGGACACGGTATCGCACCTCTATGGTCATCAACAGACACCTTGAGGTTCTCGCCTACGTCCACCCAGTCGCCGAGTCCTGGTTTGCCCAGGTCTGTCAGTTTCTGCATCTGCCGAGCAATCTCCTCCTGTGTTGTGCCGAGTCGCTCGAGCTCTGCTGCGTCAGCATCAATAATCTCCCAGACACTCCGTTTGTCCGTACCCATGAATCCGCATGCAGAAAACTTCGAGGCCCTCAGCATATCTTCGAGCTTTTTTTGCTGTGGTGACTTCTTCATTCATCCCTCCCTATCATGCAAACTTGTCATAGTACTGTCTCTCTTCAGAAATGCCCAGACTTATGAGCACCTGGACTGCAGAGTCGATCATGCCCGGACTGCCACAGAGATAACCCTCACAATCACTCACGTCTCCCATCTTCTTGAGATATTCTGCGGCGACATTAGTGACACGTCCTGTTGCACCAGTCCAGCCTGACTCTTGTTCTGGTTGAGATACGATAGGCACAAAGGTGAAGTCTGCCAAATCCTTCTCAAACTGCCTCATCTCATCAAGGAGAAAGAGATCTTTGGTCGTCCTCACACCAAAGAAGAAGACCGCCTTACGTTTGTTGCTCGTATTCTTCATGTGGTGGAGGATACATTTTATCGGCGCAATGCCAGAACCACCGGCAATGAAGATAATCGGTACCGCGGTGTCACGAAGATAGAATTTTCCGTAGGGACCATTTATCCGAACAGTCTCTGCATCCCTGAGGTGGTCAAAGAGGTACGTAGTACAGATACCTCCTGGCACCCTGCGGACGATGAGCTCAAGCCCTGCCTTGTCAGCAGGGTCAGATGAGATCGAATAGGCACGGTAGACCTCTTCAGCGTTTCCTGGATATGGTGGCGTGAGGAGTTGGATGTACTGACCTGGTATATATCGTATCTCAGATGGTTCAACCAGTTTCAGATTGAACTGCTTCATGTCATAGGTGTAGTCAATAATCTTCTCACAGACTGTAGTATACTCCCTGATTTGAAAGAGCTCTTCTGGTATCTCGATCTTTACGTCATTGCGCACCTTGACCTGGCACGAGAGTCTTATCCCTTCGGCGCGCTCTTTGGCATCCATATAGGGCTCTTCCGTGGGAAGAAGTTGACCGGCTCCTTCGAGCACCTTTACCTTGCAATAGGCACAGGTGCCGCGACCACCACAGGCAGAAGGAATGAATATCTTCTGTGTCGTGAGTGTCTCGAGGAGCGAACCACCACCCCTGACCGTAAATTTCTTAGTGCCTTTATTGATATCAATCTCGACATCACCATAATTCGTGATGACCTTTTCGGCAAAGACAAGGAGTGTGGCGAGAAAGGCTCCAATACCACTGATAATGATTATCGCGAAAACAGGTGCGGCCATCTCTCCTTTCTTATCCGCCTGAGAGCACTCCGGTAAAACCGATAAAGGCAAGTGCCATGAGCCCTGCAATGATGAGTGTGATACCTGGTCCCTGGAGTCCTTGCGGTATCCGTGCATGAGCGAGTCGCTCACGAATACCTGCCATTGCGACAATTGCAAGCATCCAACCGATGCCGCTCCCGAGTCCGAACGCTACACCCTCAGTTAATGTATAGTCACGGATGACCATGAAGAGCGATGCACCGAGGATTGCACAGTTTACGGTAATAAGAGGAAGGAAGATTCCGAGGTTTTGATAGAGCACAGGTGAATAGCGTTCAATAACCATCTCTATGAACTGGACAAATGCGGCAATAATGACGATGAAGAGGATAAAGCGAAAGTACTCAATGTGGTATGGCCTGAGGATATACTGATATGCGAGCCAGTCGAGTGCTATAGTAACGGTCATAACAAAGACAACCGCAAAACCGAGACCAACCGCTGTCTTGACCTTCCTCGAGACCGAGAGGAAAGAACACATACCGAGAAAGCGGGCAAGCAAGATGTTTTCAGTGAAGACCGATGCAAAAAGGATGACGAGCAGGTGCATGACCTGACCACCGAACATCATTTCGCTCCTCCTTTTGCCTCTTTCGGCACCTTCAGGGAACGCATGACCCAGACAATCACTGCCAGAGTGAAGAACGCGCCCGGTGGCATGACCATGATGATCCAGCGGTCCCACAGACCCGTAGAGAAAAAGGGCATAGAGATGCCGACGATTGTTCCCATACCAAAGAGCTCGCGTACAAGAGCAACGGCAAGGAGCACACATGCGTAGCCTACACCCGAAAAGAATCCATCGATAAAGGAGATGCCAGGGGGATTGGCATTCGCAAATGCCTCGGCACGACCCATGATAATGCAGTTGGTGATTATGAGCCCGACATATGGACCAAGGCTCCGACTCATGTCTGGCCAGTATGCCTTGAGCGCCTGATCGAAGAGTATCACGTAAAAGGCAATGATTATTGTCTCAACCATCATGCGGATGACGCGTGGGGTCCACTTCCGAAGGAGCGATACCGTCAAACCAGAGAGGGCAGTCGTAAAAACAACCGCTACACCCATGACCATGGTATTAATGACTAAGTTTGTTACCGCGAGTGCACTACAGATACCGAGTATCTGCCGGAAAACAGGATTGTCATTCCACAAAGTATCGATGACAACTTCCCGTGTCTTCTTGGGCATCACTCCTCCACTGTAGCTTGCCATGCCTGTAGCTGTTCATTCATGAATCTACCAAGCCGTGTACTCGTCTGTGTAGCACCGGTTATCGCATGGACTGAGCTCTCATCGAGTTCAGCACTTGCCATGCGAATCTCAAGGGAAATCTCTTTGTTAGACAATTGTTTACCGTCGAACTGGTCTCTGAAGCCAGGTTTTACAATCTCACCACCAAGACCAGGTGTCTCGTTCTGCTCATAGAATGCAATCCCCGTGACCGTCTTCTTGTCGGCGGCGATCCCTATCACACCCTTAATCGGCGCCCAGAACCCTGGCCCTCCGAGAGGCAGTGCATAGGCAATGAGCGAATCACCCTTCATGTAGCGGAGTGCTCCACCAGTTGTGGCGGTTGAGTCCTTCACTGTCTCCAGATATATGTCATGTATCTCAGATGGTGATATCGTCTCAGATATATCTATGGGCAGTGCCTCAAGCACTGCACGCTCAAAGGCAATACGTTGATTGTCCTCAACACGTTTACGGGTGAAACTACCAAAGATGATGATGATGGCACTGAAGAAGAGTGTCACCATAAACATGTAGATAATTGGAAACCACGCCTTGTCCTTCACATTCATCGCCCTGCCTCCCCCTTCTGATGTTGTTTAAAACCATAATCCAGGATGGGCGCAAACATATTTGCAAAGAGGAGTGCAAACATGAATCCGCCATTGAATACAGAGAAGGTATTAATGATTGCTGCAGCTGTAGCAATGACTGCTGCATAGATGATCTGGGCTGGTAACAGCCTCGGAGCACTGATTGGATCTGTTGCCATGAAGAATGCACCAAAGAGAAATCCACCACCGAGGAGTGCCGGAAGAATGCCAGGAACACCAGGCAGCCCGAGCACAGCAAAGAGGCCATTCAGTAGTGCATAGACGGCGATGACCGTAATAATGATGGAGCGATTCGCTGTCTTGGTAATAAAGAGATACATCCCTCCACAGAGAATACCAATGGCGCTCGTTACACCCATGGTACCAGAGATGTTGCCAATGAGCAGGTTAAGCAGTGGAGGAGGTGGTGCCGCACCTGCCTTTACCAATGCCATCGGTGTTGCCGCAGTAATGACATCAGGAGTCTGCGTCGTCCACATACCAAGCGCTCCCCATAATCCTTGAGCAGCAGGTGCCCAGGTGGCAGTCAATGCAATGGGAAAACTGATATAGACAAAGGCACGGCCTGCCATGGCTGGGTTGAAGATGTTGCGTCCAAATCCGCCAAAGACCATCTTCGCGAAGATAATTGAGAAAACAATGCCTATGATGAGTGCATGCCAGGGAACTGTTGGGGGCATGATGAGCGCGTAAATTATTGCTGAGACGAAAACCGCCTCGCTCACCGGCTCATTGAATCTGCGTACAAAAATGAATTCGGTAATGAAGGCAGCGATACACGAGACCACAACCATAACGAGAGAGCGCCACCCGAAGAAATAGATGGAGGCGATGACACACGGAATCGTGGCTATGATCACGCGCCTCATGATTGGTTGCTTCAGCACGATTTTTTGGCGTGTTTGCCTCTTCTCCATCAAGAAATATACCTCTGTAATGAATAGTGATCAAACCGCACATTGTGCATGCCATTCAATAGTACACGTGAGAGGGAGAAAGTCAAGTGCAGTAACACGAGCGGTTCACAACGAGGAGAGGGATTTAACCTGCTGATCTATTCTTTCTTCTCTTGAACATCTCTCACTCTATACCAGTATCTATACACCTCCGTGAACCCGATTCTTCGGTAAAGAGAGAGTGCATCCTTGTTATCCAGCATTACTTGTAGATAACCTAATTTTGCATTGCCGCTTTTAGCCCAGTATAGAATTCCATAAACAAGTCTGGTTGCGAGGCCTCGTCCTCGATGATGCTCATCAACAATGATATCAAACAACCCGACCATATCTCTCACAAGAGCACCCATGCCGCACGCAACAGTCCTATTCTCATCCGTGATCGCTGCAAAACAGGTGGGAGTCTTGATAGACTCAAACATTGACCGCATGGTCAATCTATACCCTACACCCACCTTGTTTAGCCGCATGAAGTGATCGATCCACGAAGCATCGACATGCTCGCAGATTTTGACAGGAACGTACCCAGGGATTTCAAGTGTGGAAAGATCAACAGTTTGAACCGATGTCTCAGCCTCACAGCGATAATCTGCTTTCTCAAGTTCACTATCCAAGTTTTGTGGATACACTTTTTCTGTGATTTTGAAAATGGTCGGTAGATTTCTTTGGTCATATAATCTTTGACAGTATGCTACTTTCCTCTTCAGATCTATCCTCGATGGATAGAGTGGATTAATCGAATTTGCCCTCCTCGTGTAGCCGTTCGCAAATCTGAGAATCCAGCCATCATATACTACTGTCTGCAGGGCTGGCCATGCATTCATTGAAGCCTCTTCTATCTGTTGAATCATCGTGTCCTCTACTGTATAGGTCCAGCAATTATAGTAATACCCAATCTCCTGTCAAGATTCGCACAGTGGCGGCGTCTATATTGACAGAGAGGTTACGTGGGTTACAATAGAAACCGAACCACTAAGTGCCATAGTAAAGGAAAATGAAGTTCATCTTCGGTGATAAGATTGCCAGAGGGATCGACAAGATTTGGGCAACAAAAAGACTGAAGTACTGTGGTATTAACGATGAGATCCTGAAAAAACTCAACGAAGTTTTTTTGTGCTACTCATTGTCCACTTTGAGGAAACTCTTCAATATCTGATAAAGATCATTAATACACAAGAACTCCAGTACAAGCTATTTAGGACGAGCTGGGATATCTCTAATTTTAATATTAATCGGCTTGCCAAAGCAGAGACCAAGTATGCTGTGTTGTTGTCAGATATTCTCTCTGAACTCATGCGCTATGACAGGTTTTCAAGACAGACGGATATGAAGGGGAAAAAGATACATATCGTCGGGGCAGAACGCTATCCAATACCTGAGAGGGACAACACCATTTTATTGTATGCCGCACAGCTCTCTCAATTCACAACCGTCTCTTTTCACGCTGCGCTCGATGAACCGATGATGAAATTATACGGCGCAGAGAGCACTACTCGTCTGTTGAAAAGGCTCGGATGGAATAAAGAAACCTCTATCGCACATCCAATGATCGCAAAGGCGATTAATGAAGTCCAGAGAAAGATTAAGAGACAAAGCACTGGCGACCAGAGGGTGAATTCTCAGGAAGAGTGGTTTTACTATAATTGCCCCCAATCAAGAGATAGGCTCAGATGATGGAGGAAAATATCGCCATCATGGCTTGTTCTCATAATTAGCTCATAATTTCATTGCTTCGTACCCCACTCAGGAAATTATTATCGCACAAGGTTTTGCTGAGTTGAATTGAGCAAAGCCTTGAAAATAAATAAGAAATCGACCCCTTGACAAATCAGAAATTTTCACTATTATTAAATAAACATTTGTTTAAAATAAACGTTTAGTTAATGATTGTCAAAGGAGGAACTCTTGGCACGAGAAAAAGGAGCAGCAAAACAGCGAATATTCACCGCAGCAGCCTCCCTCTTCGCGCAGAAGGGCTATGCAGCGGTGAGTGTGAGGGATATTGCAGACATGGCAAATGTCAATATTGCGATGATAAACTACTATTATGGTGGAAAAGTGGGTATTCTCAAGGCGATCATCAATGAGTGCTATAATAAATACTATGATGCGGTGAATGTTGTCTACGAAGGAAGTGCCTCTCCCGAGGAGACGGTAAGAGAAGTGATCAGCAATGTAATTGATTTCTACAGAAATAACAGAGTACTTGCCATGGTTGCCTTTAACACAACACCTATTGATATTCCAGAGATTCTAGAGCTCAAGTTAAAATGGGTCTCTGCAAAGCGTAAAGGTGCAATCGATTTCTTTGGCCGTCTTGGTCTGGATACATCTGATATGATCTTGATGAGCGTCATTCGCGGTCTCTTAACCACGCTCATTGCAGACCATTTCCAGACCAGATATGTCTGGGAACATATCTTAAAATCACCAGAGCAGGTTCAATTCGTCAAGGAACATTCTCTGGCAGAGGTGATGCTTAAATTCGACGACGCTTACTATAAAGGGTTTACTGACATATTGCATACACTCTATTTCTTTGGCTTGAAGGGCATAAAAGATGCCGGCCGTCGGCATCTGCAAAATAATAAAAGGGGGAAACATGGTTAGACGTTTAGACGTCTCCATATACATCGCAGGGGCTTTATGCCTACTTATGCTATGGCATGGTCAAACACCTTCACTAAATAGTGTCGGAAGCATGCCAGAAGTCATAATCTCAGCGCCTCGTTATGAATATGAAGACGAGGCATGGAGTGGCATGGTGGAGGAAGTCGTCGTGACTGCCCAACAGCCACACCCAAAGGACCAGACTGGGAGCGGTCTTATGGACACGGTCGTCGTCACTGCATCCAGGTATGAAGGCGATGAAATAATTACTGCCGATGCATTGACCACGATGAAGGTGAACCGAGCTCATTCGGGCATGAGTGAGGAACACATTGCGCGGTCATTAACAAGACTTGTCTTCGTCTACGGAGCACTCTTCGTGGTGGCTCTCGTCACACTCATCTGGAGTATGATGGTGGTTCGCTAATCTCACTGGAAACATCTAAGCATGCATGAACGTCCATCGAGAGCACGTATTCACGGCAGAGTCAAGAGAAAACGAAAACAGCGAGCAAGAGTTTTAGTCATCTAATGCCTGTAAGTGATGAGTATTTGACAAAGCGACTATAAAATCCACGGGGATCTACCTGATGAAGGCGCTGGGCAGGTATCATACCAATCAGAGTTGAGTCAGCCATTATATTCATTCACATAAAGACCCCGAGAAACAAAGGATTTTTTCTACAGGGCGCACTTTACCCCTTGACAAATGGAAAAGAACCACTATAATAAAATAGACCGACCGTCGGTCTATTACTTAAGTCCAGTGAATGACCGACCGTCGGTTTAAGGAGGCATCTTATGACGAGAGAAGTGAAGAAACCTGAGGTAAGAAAACAGGAAATCCTCGATGCAGCCCAGGGCTTCTTCTTTCAAAAAGGCTATGAAAACACGACAATTCAGGACATCATTGACAAATTAGGTATAGCAAAAGGTACATTCTACCACTATTTCGATTCAAAGGCAAAAATGCTTGACGCACTGACCAAGAGGACAACAGATGAGATGGGCGCACAATTCAGTGCAGTTGTTGAATCACAGCAGAATGCGATTGAGAGGCTCAATGGAGTATTTCGCGCTGGCTCTGCCTTTAAGATGGCAAATATTGAGGTCTTCCTCGTCATGCTCAAGGTGTTGTACCGCGACGAGAACATCATCATGCGCACGCAGATGTTCAGGAGGATTGCAAAGAGTATAGGTCCACTCTTTGCAGCGATTATCAGACAGGGCATTACAGAAGGCCTGTTCAACACGCCTGACCCTGATGAGATCGGAGACATACTCATCAAGGTAGCACAAAGCCTGAATGAAAGGATCTGCGAACTGATTCTCGATACAACAAAGACGCCTGAGCAGCTTTGCACGATTATCGAGAGAAAGACAAGACTCTTCGAAACCGTCATGGAGCGTATATTGGGTGCACCTGAGGACTCCATCGAGATGTTCATCCCTGATGATTACCGGGCAATGGTGCGCTATTTAAGCAGCAGCATTCGAGGGGCAGGTGCCAAGGAGGAGGCATGAAGATGCAAATCCAGATTACTCTTTCAGTAATGTGTACTTTATTGACGTTCTGTGGTCTTTTTGTCAGTCCTCTGCTCTCAGCACAGGGGATGACCGCAGATGAAATACTCAGAACCATGACCGAGACGATGAATCCTGAACAAGCACAGGGAAAGATGAAGATGACCATTATCACCACGAGCGGACAAGAACGCACGTTTGTGTACGAGACGTTCTCAAAGAATCAGGGCGAAAAGAGTCTCCTGAAGTATCTGGAGCCATCACGGGTAAAAGGGCAGACAATACTCATGCTCAACGACGCAGATGACATCTGGACTTTTTTTCCGAGAACGAAACGGGTTAGAAAACTCGCTACACACGCCAAGAAGCAGAAGCTTGAAGGCAGCGATTTTTCGTATGAAGACATGGGAGCATCAAACACATTCATCGAAGAGTACGCATCAGTGAGGCATCAGGATGAAAAGAAAGAGGGACGGTCGTGCTACAAGCTCGAGCTCACCCGTAAGCCTGATAGCGACGCAGGGTACTCGAGAATCATTATGTGGGTTGACAAAGAATACATGACCCCTCTCGTGATTGACTACTATCATGATGATGACCCTGAGCTCTGGGAAAAACAGCTCATCTGCAGTGATGTCCAACTTATTGACGATATCTACACACCCATGAAATGTACCATGTACAACAAACTCGATGATACAAAAACAAGCATGGAGATTATTGAAATTGAATATCAGGTCGAGCTACCTGATGATCTATTTACCGAAATGGGGATGCAACGATGAAAAGAATCATTTTCAGCGTAATTATGTGGCTAGCAACCACGGCTGGTGTATATGCTCAGGTAGATATCTACGGTTATTTTGAGCCGCAGTACACGGGGCTCTATCATAACGATGACTACAACCAATCCCAATCGAACAAGTTGAGAGTCGACCTCAAAAGCACAGCTATTGAGAATGTTGAATTTGGTGCAGATGTAATCTACCTCCTCTACTTTGGCAAAAAAGAATGGAATGTGCTCGATTTTCTTCCTGATAGGGTAACATCCGCAATCGCTCCTGAGCTGTATCCGTTTTATCAGTTCACCTACGATGACACCTTCTATCTCGATAACGTGTATGTCCGCATTGCGAATTATCGACTCGCACTGACTGCAGGCAAACAGCAAATCTCTCTTGGCACTGGCTACTTTGCCAATCCTACAGATGTCTTTAATACAAAGGATGCCCTGGATCCCACCTACGAACAACCAGGACACAATGCGATACGCGGTGATCTCTTTCTGAAGCACAGATTGAGTGTTATGGTGATGTACACGCCAATTGCAGTGGATTGGAGGAACTCGGGTAAATTGGTGCGCGCGAAGGCAGGCATTGGTCATTTTGATTTCTCATTGACCGGATATGAATTTCAAGATACCGCTACAGACTTTTACGCATTCGAAGAACTTCAACAACGCAGGAGACTTGTCGGTGTAGATTTTGTCGGCGAACTGTTCGGACTCGGAATCTGGGGAGAGGGAATCTATAATTTTATGGAAGATGAAGATGATAAGTCATATGAATTCTTAGTGGGTTGGGATTACACCTTTGAATCGGGCCTCTACACACTACTCGAGTATCATCACAATTCATTGGGTAAATCAGATTACCAGGATTATAACCTGAATGATTGGATGCGTTTCTTCGTCGGCGAGACAAAGACCATTTCCCAAGACCAGGTCTATGGACTCATCCAGTATCCTGTTACTGATCTCACCATGGTCGGTAGTTCTATCATCTTCAGTGTCTCTGATCAGAGCGTTGCTCTTGTGCCGATGGTCTACCACAGTCTCTTCGAAAATATCGACCTCACATTCATGCTCAATCTCTCTATAGGCAAAGAAGGAAAAGTTTTCTCGAGTGCCCTGGGGACCAGTGGGTTGCTACGTGCTCAGGTGTATTTCTAATGATTTCTGATATCTCAGAAATCACCGTTATCTTCTGAGGAGGAACCGTGAAGGAAAAGATATTGAGAAAATGGGCACGCTTTGCCGCTACACACCCCTGGCGAGTGATTACGGCTTTGCTTGTTATCACGGTATTAGCTGCTATTTCTGCATCGACGCTGAGGATGGATATGCGCTGGTCTGACTTGCTTCCTATGCATGACCCAGCTGCACAGGAATTTGATAGAATCTTAAAGGAATTCAAAAGTGCATCAACTATACACATTGTTGTACAGGGAGAAGAGCAGCAGATGAAGCAGTTTGCAGATGCCGTCGTCCCTCAGATAGAAGAACTCACCGAGTATGTGAACCGCGTGGACTACAAGATCGACAAGGAATTCTTTGGGAAACACGGATTCATGCTTGCCAAGGCAAAAGACCTCGAAAGGATGAAAGGAATGTTCGCGGATCTGAACCTCGTACCGCTTATGACAAACATCAACGACAATTTTGAAGAGGAGTATATCGGAGATGAAGAGGCTCTCAGGACAAAGGAGAAGGAAGATAATGCGGTGCGTTCACTCGACGGGTTTCACTTCTGGTTGAAGACTATGGATGCCTTTATCCGCCAACCAGACAGCGCAAATCCAGCGCTTGCCGAATTAGCAGTTGACCGTTTTCTCTATGGCGACCTCTATTTTCTCAACCACGACAAACGTATTCTTCTCATTGCGATTAAACCTACTTTCACTGCCATGGATATAGACAAAGACATTGCATCAACAATAGCATTACAGGCAATACTGGATGAAACGCTCTCCCATTTCCCAGATATAAAGGCAGGAATCACCGGTATCATCCCCTTGCAAAAGGACGAGATGGAACACACAAACAGCAGTATGAAGATAAGTTCTATAGTAGCACTCGTGTTAGTTCTGCTCCTCTTCATCCTCACCTTCCGCATGTGGAGCACAGCAGTACTCGCTGGGCTCAACCTCATCATCGCAATCATCATTGCGGCTGGTGTGGTAGGTCTCATCCTCGGTCGTCTCAACCTCATGACGTCAATGTTTGCAGTAATCCTTATCGGTCTCGGCATTGATTATTCGATCCATATTATTTCTGTCTATACTGAACGCCGGACCATTGATGAAGACGCACCAAGTGCGATGGAACAGACTTTCTTGCGGTCAGGTTCAGGCATCATTACCGGGGCTCTCACCACTGCAGCCGCATTCTTTGCCCTCGCAATCTCTGTGACACAGGGCATAAGAGAGATGGGTGTTGTCCTCGGTATTGGTATTATCTGTGCGATGCTCACTACATTGGCTGGTTTGCCGGCTTTCCTTGTTGCGCGTGAGCGGGTTATCACAAAAATTAGACGCACACCCATGAAGCCACCACATATTGAATTCAAAGTACTTGAGGACTTCGGCAACAGTGTCGTCAGCAGACCTCTCTTATTTCTCATAATTGCAGTGATAATTACCGCATTCTTCTTGTATCAGGCGTGGCATGTGAAATTCGATTACAATATGTATAATGTCGAGCCTGAAGGATTAACCACGGTAGCATTACAAGATACGATCATCAAAGCATTCGACATGAGTCCTGATTTTGCAATGGTGACGACGACCTCTATCGAGGAATCGTGGGAAATTGCCGAAAAGGCTCGAGAAATGCCTGCGTTCAGCATGGTTGAGAACATCGGCGACTTCGTACCTCCTCAAGAAGAACAGCTGGAGCGCCGCCCACATGTGGAAGATATACGGAAGTCACTTCAGTCAAACAAGAAAATGATACCGTTTTCGCACAAAACCATCGATGAACTCACGGAACAACTTGAAAGACTGGACATGAATATCTACGAACTCTCGCAGCTCGCGTTTATTGGTGGCCAGGATAAAGTAGACGCCAAATGCAAGACTATTATTGGTGACCCTGAAGCAGACAACCCTGATAATCTCATCCTCAAGCTCGTCGATAAGATAAAGAAAGACCCCGAGAGAGCAACTCGCGCACTTAATATGTTCCAGAAATACTACATGCCCGAGCTCCGAACCAGGGCGTACAACATGGCGAATCCTCAGTTCATTACGCTTGAAACTGTGCCTGATCATATCAAGGAACGATACATCAATGATGCCGGTGATACCTATCTCGTTAGCATCTCTCCCCGAGAACAAATCTGGGACTTCGAGGCGATGAGACGTTTCAGCAAACAGTTAGAACAGGTCAGTCCTAAGGCTACCGGAAATCCGCCACTCTTCTTACGATTGATAGACTATATCGCACGAGATGGGTTATGGGCAACAGTACTCACCCTATTCATCGTTGTAATACTGCTCTGGATAGATTTCCGCAATCTCAGTATGGCACTGCTCGGAGTCATTCCTCTCATCGCAGGTGGTGTCTGGATGGTCGGCATTTTGAAGAGTCTCGGCATGATGCTGAACTTTGTGAATGTTATGGGTCTCCCTATGATCGTGGGGATCGGCATCGATGATGGTGTGCACCTTCTCCATCGCTACAAATATGAAGGTTTTGACAAAACACCTGTTGTTTTGAAGAGCACGGGGAAAGCGATCCTCCTCACCTCGCTCACGACAATGGCGGGATTTGGATCACTCATGCTCGGTACCTATCGTGGATGGGCGGACCTCGGCATGCTCCTCTCATTAGGTGTGGCAGCATGCTTCCTGACAACCGTCCTGTTTCTGCCCGCAATCATCAGTCTGACAAAAAGGAGGTAACATGAAACCGCAGGTACCAGTTTGTCAAAGTTGTGGAATACCTCTGCAGAGGAATAGAGATTTTGGCACAAATGCAGACAGCAGCAAAAATGATGAGTATTGTCATTTCTGTTTTAGAGATGGAAAATTTATAGATGAAGGTATCACTATGGAACAGAAGATTGAAAAACTAGTAGAGCTTGCCGTTTCACAGATGAATATGCCAGAAGACAAGGCACGGGAAATGGCAAAGAGCATCATCCCCACACTCAAACGGTGGCAAAATAGATGAAAAATAGGCAAATCTAGCAAAAAAGGGGGTCAGAGAATACTGCGCCCCCCTTCATTTTCCACTAAACCATTTAACCCACGCATTGTCAAAAGAGTATAAATCAGACAAATCTGATTTATCTAAAAATACTGATATTTCAAGAAAGGAGAAAATATGAAGGCAAAAGACATCAAAAAAGCTGTGAGAAAGGGTTATGCCAAGGTTGCAAAGAAAGAGTCCTCTTGCTGTGCCCAAGTACAGTCATGCTGTCAAGCTCAAGATCCAACGCAGCTGAAGCGCGAAGAAATGGGATATACAGAACAAGAGATTAAGTCAGTCCCAGAAGGTGCAAATATGAGTCTTGGCTGCGGCAATCCTGTTGCCATCGCTTCTTTGAAAGAAGGCGAAACGGTGCTGGACCTCGGTTCAGGAACGGGGTTTGACTGCTTTCTTGCAGCCAATAAAGTAGG
>Ga0209427_10000403_pt1 | contig 45658 bp, 52 predicted proteins | sample DeeMarSWOR136_30_FD_187465 | JGI IMG/M metagenome (GOLD analysis project Ga0209427, IMG submission 187465) | Marine sediment microbial communities from White Oak River estuary, North Carolina - WOR-1-36_30 (SPAdes) (version 2) | ecosystem: Environmental > Aquatic > Marine > Intertidal zone >...
CATGATTAGTTCTGCCACTAGAAATATTATTAGTGATACTGCAGTTATTTTGATTCTCCTCTTCATCTTACCATACCAAGTCAGATGTTAGCGTGAGATTTACTAACGTGGTATTTTCTGTCTATGAGTGTATTTAAAGGTTTTTTGGAAAAATGTCAAAATGGAAAAAAGTCACTCAAGAGACAGCTAAACCGTTAAGATCCTTACATTTAGAAACTATTTTATCACGTAAATTAGTGTTGCTTTCAATAGAAACTGTCACATACTCCTCATATGAAATATCAATAACACGAGCTTTTTCATAAATCCATGAAATGAGAGATTGAGTATTCTCATTAACCGGCAGTTTTATAGTAAACCGTACTAACTGAGGTAACGACTCATAAACTAAGTCCAATAAATTATCAATATTTTCTCGATTTTTAATAGAAATAGAGGAAATTCTCCTATCTCTTGTTAATCCTTGTTTTTGTATGTATTCTATTTTATCTTTAAGTTCTTGTTCAGAAATAAGATCAGTTTTATTCAACGTGATAATAACAGGGGAAGTTACACCTATTTCAACTAATTCATCCAAAGAAATTTTAAGTTTATTTGCAACAACTTCTCTTTCTTCACTGATATCAGTTACCAAAAGAACAACATCAGCAACTTCTATCTCCTCAAGAGTGGAATGAAATGCATCTATAATATACGCAGGAAGGTTTTGTATAAACCCAACAGTGTCTGTCAATAGAATTGGAACATTTTTATTGTTTATCTTACGAGTTGTTGTAGAAAGCGTAGAAAACAATCTGCCCTCAACTTTTACCTTTTCGCTAGATAACAGGTTTAATAAACTACTCTTGCCAGCATTGGTATAGCCTGCTAAAGAAACTAGATAAAAACCACCTTTATGCCTGTGTCGCCTACGCAATTCTCTTTCGTCACGTATACTCTTTAAATTTTCCTTGATTTTCTTCATCTGCCTCTTGATCATCTCATAGTAATCATCAACTTGATACTCTCCACCAGCCATAAGACCTGGATGTTCACCCGATCTTGCACGATGAATAAGCTCACGAACAAATGGCCGTTCATATTGAAGTTGAGCTAGTTTAACCTGAAGTTTTGCTTCTTTTCTATCTGCTCGTTCTTCAAAAATCGCGAGTATAAGCCTTACTCGATCATATACATCCACATTCAACTTTTTTTCAAGGATAAACCACTGAGAGGGCTTAAGCTCTCCATCTACAACGACTAAATTGATTGGTTTTTCAGAATTTTCAATAAATTCTTTTATTTCGTCAACCTTACCGCTCCCAACATAGCTTCTAACATCTGGATTTTCCCTACGTTGAAAAAAAGTCTTAATAACTTTATAGTTAAGAGAATCAGCTAACTCAACTATTTCAGAAACATCATCATTCAGTGAAATAATTATAGTGTTATTATCATTCATTTTCTGTTTAAACCATCTAGGGATATAGTCAACTATATTTTAATAATAATTGACAAGGATTACTCTTACAAATGATTTTATAAATGAATAAATAATATGATTTAGCGAGGAGATGGGAAAACATGCCAAAATATTGTATGAGTTGTGGAGCTGAGTTACCAGAAGGTACTCAATTTTGTACTGGATGTGGTACAAAAGTTGAACAAACACCTCAGCAGCCTATGCCTATTCAGGCCCTTAAAAAATCAAAAACTAAATTAATTGCAATAATAGCAATAATAGTAGTAGCTATTATAGTTGTAGCCGTACTCTTTCTTGTTGTATTAGGAAATGACACCAGTAAATTCACTGGAACATGGACCGTTGAATATCTTGTAGGAAGCACTAACCCTAATCTTGAATGGACATTTAATCAAAATGGTACTTTAAAAAGTGAACAACCAGGATATAATCCAATTTGGTCTAGTTATGAGCTATCAGGTGGTAGAGTATGCTTTAAATCTAATGAATATACTTACTATCATTGTTATGATTATGAGTTTTCTGATAATGGAAATAAGCTTACTTTATCAGCTAGAGGTATTGATTCAATAATATTGAGTAGAAAAGGTTGAACAATAAGAGATGCAGCTGTATTAAACTAAAAATTGAAGCGAATATGAAAACTTATTTTCGACAATTGCAGTTAAAAATTTCGATAAGTTTATTTAACACAACTGACAAATATATACATGATAGATAATATCAAACTATCAAACAAAGGGAGGTGAGATAAATAGAAATTAACTATGTTGGGTCAATTTCAAATCAAGAAGACATAACGGAGATAGAAACCGTTACAAAAGTTTTTGTCGTAGCTAAAAGAATGATTGATCTAACCGATGATCTTAAAACAGAAAAAATTGTTTCAGAACCTCCTCTAAATTCTCCTAAAAAAAACAACAAAGGCCAAAATTCTTACAATAAAAGCTTACCAATTTTAACTGTCCGTGGATTCAATTAACACCTCGTTAACTTTTAATTGATGTTTTTCTTAGCAAAATAAAAGTGTTTATTGTGACCGCTTAAACCATCTTAAAGTACTGTAAAAACGTTGAATGGCTGTAAGATTACCCATAACTGCAAAATAAAGCAAAATCCATTCTAACAAAAATAAACGCAATACCAAACCAGAACCAGTATAGTAAAGCAATATAAGTTGAATAATAGGAGCAACCATCAATAGGACAAGTCTATCTGCTCTTCCCAATAATCCAGAATACTCTCGTTTATACCCAATGGCTTGTGCTTGTGTTCCCATATAACTTGTGAGAAGCATGCCAACAATGGCCAAAAGCCCAATAGCAGGATATCTACACCAAGGGCTCAACGCAAGACCACCTACAATAAAAACATCAGCATATCTATCGATAGCATGATCAAGAAAATCCCCTTTTCTTGAAACCTTATGAGCCAATTTTGCAACTTTTCCATCAATAGCATCAAAAAGTCCATTTAAAAAAACAAAAAGAACAGCGCCGTAGAGATAATAACTAACTAATTCACTCTCTGGAGAAGAAAAATAAAAGAATACACCTGCTATAAACGCAAACACAAGAGACATCCACGTCAAGAGATTAGGATTAACATTTACAAGTCGTTTAGCAATTGAATTCAAAATAGGATCCACATTTTCTCTCTGATTATCGAGAACCATATTTTTCAACCTTATCTTAGAAGTCTTTCAATATTTCTTCAGACCAATCAATTTTGCCTATATTATATTTTTTCATATTTTTAAATTTATTATCTATTATCTCTATAATAGAAGATACTACAGCATCAACAGATTTACCCGTAACATTTATCTCAAAAATGTTTTTCTCAGGATGAATCTCCACAGTCTCACAAAGGATTATATCTAATATTTCTGCTTCCAAATTCTCCTTTATTTTTTTTTCTTTCCATCCTTTTTTAGTAAGATTTTTTCTAAGTTCATCAGGATGACACCTAAGAACAATCACCTTATCAGCGTTTTTCAAAAGATGAGACAAATGACCTTCAATAAAAACAATATCTCTTTCACTGTAGTTTTTCTTTACATATTTATCAAATCTTTCGACGTCTACAACCTCGGAATCTCTTTTTTCATCTCTTCCGATTAGAAAATCTTTTTCACACGCAACCTTGTTTAAATCAACTATTTCAAATCCTTTATCATGTAAAATTTTAGAAACAGAAGTTTTTCCAGTTCCAGGTGTACCAGTAAGTGCAATAATCATAATCCTAAATCAACTTATGAAAATCATATCCACGGAATCCTTCTTTAAAGCAGTAATGGAGTTCTTGGAAATCCTTTCTGAATTCCTTGACATCTGCTTTTATTTTCTTTGGATCCTCTTTTTTCAAAAGCACTCTTTCATATAACTCAGCGATCTCATCCATTTCTTTTTCTTTCATGCCAATTCTTGTAAGCTCAGGTGTACCCAGCCTTAACCCCGATGGATTAAATGGATCTGTATCGCCAGGAATAGTATTCATATTTGTAACAATCCCAGCATCCTCAAGTTTCTTAGATGCTTCCTTTCCTTTACCCGGTCCAATTGCAAGTAAGATCTGATGAGATTTAGTAAAACCAAGTTTTTCACCAAATACTTTGAATCCTCTTTCATGTAATGATTGCGCAAAACTTTGTGCATTTTTTATAATCTGTTTAGCATAAGCCTCACCAAATTCGAGATGCTCAGCAAATGCAATTGCCTTTGCCGCAACATGATGAAGATGATATGAAGAAGTAACCCCTGGAAATACACCAAAGCCTAGTTTCCTCAAAAATGATTTATCCTCATCAGTATCCCCCTTATGATCCGAAAGGATCAGTCCACCCTGTGGACCTGGGAGAGTTTTATGAGTACTACCACTCACCACATCTGCACCTTCTCTCAATGGATCTTGAAACTGTTTACCACCAATAAGACCCAACACGTGGGCAGCATCATAAACAAGATAAGCACCAACATCATGTGCAGCCTCAGCAAGCTCTTTAATGGGACTAGGAAATAAGAAAACAGATCGACCATTCAAAGCTAGCTTTGGTTTAACTTTTTTAATTAGTTTTACTGCACCATCAACATCTATATTCATCTCTTCATCATTAAAGGGATAAGAAACTAGATTAACACCTCTAACACCAGCTCCACCCCATTTACCAAAAGAGATATGAGCACCATTGGCAAGATCTAAAACAGTTGCTGTTTCGCCAGGTTTTATTAATGCTTTAAAAATTCCAATGTTTGCAGTTGTACCCGCAGTTGGCCTGACATCTGCATAACTACAATTAAAAAGTTTTTTTGCAAGTTCCATTGCTTTAATTTCAACATTGTCAAAAAACTTACAACCTTCATAATATCTTTTACCAGGAGTTCCCTCTGCATACCTGCCATGAAAATCTGTAATTAACATTTCCCTACAAAGCGGAGAAAGCACGTTTTCACTAGCAATCATAGGAAGTGAATTTGCAAAAAATTCGTTATTCATCTTTGCTTGTTTTCTGACATATTCAACTTCGCTATACCAACTCATTAAAACCCCACAAAGCGATATCCAAATTACTCATAAAAAGGTAATGGAAATTTTATCTAAATTTCAATTAGCTGTCTAGACGATTTTGTAAGAATTTCTATTCCATCTTTTTTTATTAAAATATCATCCTCTATTCTTACACCACCAAAACCAGGTATATAAATACCAGGTTCAACTGTAAAAACCATATTTTCTTCTAACATTAATTGAGATGTATCACTAATTTTTGCCCCATCATGAACAGCAAGACCCAGAGAATGCCCTGTAGAATGAATAAAACGACCTTTAAATTCAGTTCCATCAATAAAGAAATTTACTGCATCATGTACCTCACATGCTTTTAAACCAGGTTTTATACTATCAAAACCGATACTTTGAGCTTTTAAAACTGTTTCATACATTTCCTTCTTTGTATTAATAGCTTTACCAAATACAAATGTTCTTGTAATATCAGAGTTGTATTTTCTAAAACAAGCACCAAAGTCACATAAAACAAAATCACCATTATTTAACCTGGTATCACCATGGCTGTAATGAGGTTCTGAAGTGTTTTTCCCAAAAGATGAAATTGTATCAAAAGCAGGTTTATCAGCGCCATTTTTTTGCAATAAATAATCAATTTCTGCTGCAAGCTCAAACTCACACATACCTTCATGTAAAATTTGTGGAATCTTTTCCATTACTTTATCTGCTATTCCACAAGCTTTCTTTATCAAATTTATTTCAAATTCATCTTTAACAAGTCTTGTTTTCACAAAAGATTTTGATACGTCAAAAAACTCTGAACCTGGAAATCCATCCTTTAATTTACAAAATTCCCTATGTGAAATTCCACTGAAATTTAGCCCAATAGTTTTAAAAGAAGAAACAGAGTCTTTCAAAACGTTTTCATAATCCTCTTCATATTTGTAAACTTTAACATTTACATCAGCTTTTTTAGCTGTTTCCGCTTCGAGCTCAGATACTATGAGATCGATATTTCCATCTGGAAACAAAACAGCCGCAGAGTCTTCAAAAAGGCCTTTTTCTAGACCCGTAACATAAAAGAAATTATCATCTATATACGGTTCAGCTGAGTTTTTTATTAATATTGCATCAGGTTTTTTTTCCAAGTTATTAAAAATATTTTTAACTCGTTTATCCACCCTCACACCGCCAATATTTATGAGAAACGCGAGCTAATCTAGAATAAGTAAGTAAAATAAGTTCCCCTGAAAGAATTAAAAGATTTTTATTTATATCCTTTAATTAGAGTTTGCAATTCAGACAAGTCGTTTTTAATAGTTTGCACTTGTTTCATTTTTTCTTGTTCGAAACTCCTTAGAATCTGTGGCAATGGCTTAGTAAGTTTGTATATGTGGACAGGTCTTCCCTTACCTTTTTTCTTTAGATCTCTCTTCTTAGCCCATCCTCTCCTTCTCATCTCCTGCATTGCAACACTTACTTCAGGTTGTCTGAGATCTGCACCCTGCTCAACATCTGCAGATCGACACTCATCAACTTGCGAAATGTACATTAATGTTTTAGCGAGATTTTTTGGCATCCCTAGCTCAGCAAATAGTTGAACGGCTTTGTCATCTTTCTCATCTAACACAAACGAATTTTTTCGCTTCATAATCTCCTCAAAATGTAAATCATTCGTGAGTATTTATATTTTTCTCATTTTTTCGATTCCAGATACATTTTTATTATTAAAATTTCTAATTTTAATGTCGCTTTCGTCGAGCATTTTTTTAGCAAGTTCGTCTGGATATTCCCCAGAATAAACTATCTCTTTAACACCTGCATTTATCAACATCTTTACACATACGACACAAGGAGTATTTGTACAATATAAAACAGAGTTTTTTATAGAAATGCCAAAAACAGCTGCTTGGATGATTGCATTCTGTTCAGCATGAAGTCCTCTACAGAGCTCATGTCTTTCACCAGGAGGAACATTTAGTTCTTCTCTGAGACAGCCGACTTCTGAACAATGCTTAAGGCCTTTTGGAGCGCCGTTATAACCAGTGCTAAGTATGTGTTTATCTTTTACAAGTATTGCACCTACTTTTCTTCTCAGGCAAGTACTTCTCTTTGACACAACATGAGCCATTTCCATAAAGTATTCATCGTATGATGGTCGCTCTCCCATAAAAATCAGAGGATAATAGTCTGAGGTGCTTAATAAAATTATCATTTTTATGAAATTTTTGCAAAATTATATACATCGTTACTATTAAATATAAAAAGATACATCTGAACTAGATATTTCTAAATTATAGGGATGGTAAAAATGGCGAACAAATATGGGATTTATCAATCTACATCTAAGAGCTGTGTATTTTACAAACAAGATGAAGATGGCAATCAATCAACTTTTAATATTTTTGTTACACCTGCAAAGGACGAAACCGATAAGAAAGAAGTCTTTGCATTTATTGACAATGAACAAATGAAAAAAGACAATTGGGCGGTGACCCGAGAAATGGGCTTAAAAGATGTAATTGAAGCATTTGGTGGATGGGCTGCTGATGCACCAATTGTTTTTGAGCTAGAGGCTCAAAAAAGTATGAGCAAGTGTTTAAGCTCTATATTAAAAAGTGAGGAAATTGAAGAATAAATAAGCTTTTATCACTAATAACTTATCTATTTTTTCAACTTAATTTCAATTTCCTGAAAATCTTTTGGTACAATAGTATTTTTAAAAATCTTCTGTGCATCATCTTCCAATGTGCTGCCATCTAAATATCTAGGGCTAATGTGCGTTAAAAACAATTTATCAACATTAGCTTTTTTAGCTATTTCTGCAGCCTGAGATGCAGTAGAATGCCCATATTCAGTTGAAATATCCTCAAATGTAGAGTCAAATGTTGCATCATGAATTAAAACATCGGCATCCTTTGCAAAACCAATCATTTTATCAATTGGCACAGTGTCTCCAGATATTACTATTTTTCTTCCTTTTCTAGGAGGACCGAGTACCCTATCTGGCGTGATTTTCCTACCGTCCTTTAAAGTTATAGTTTTACCGTGTTGTAGTTTACTAAAAAGCGGACCTTCAGGGATACCAAGTTTTAGAGCCTTTGGTTTGTCAAACTTGCCTGGTCGCATTTTTTCTTCAAGAGAATAAGCAATTGTTGGAACTCCATGTTTAACATTTAACACACGTATTAAATATTCTTTAAAATCAAGGACATTACCCTCCTTTACCTCGTGTGAGATTATTTTATAGTTTGGTTTAAAATAACCGAGAGACAAAAGCTGATCCAAGAGTTTATTCATACCCTTTAGCCCGTAAATATGCAAAGGAATATCTCTATCATTTAACTGCATCGTTTGTATAAGACCAGGTAAACCAAGGAAATGATCTCCATGGAAATGGGTGATAAAGATTTTAGATATCTGCATGTAACTAAGCTTTGATTTCTGAAATTGTCGCTGGGTACCCTCTCCGCAATCAAAAAGTATTACTTCACCAGCTCTTTTTACCGCTATGGAAGTAACATTTCGTTTCACGGTGGGCCAGCTGCCACCAGTTCCGAGGAATATTATACTTAGTTGTGTCATGCTAAAATGAGATAATGCTCCATTGTAAAAGCATTGTGGTTATTTTTCATATACAACAAAATAACGAATAAGGCTTCTATGAACCCTAAAATCATGTTTATCAACCAGTGAAAAATACTTTTGTCCTAAGGAGATAAGATCTTTATTTGATAACCCAACTACTCCTCTACCACCTTTTTTCAACAATTTAGACATGTTTTCGAAAGCTCGCGAGTAAAGGTCATCCATCTTTTCTCCTTTTGTAGTGGTTGATTTTCCATATGGCAGGTCAGTTACAATTGCATCAACTTTATCGATGTGTTTACCTACATCTCCTATGTCAGAACAATATAAATTATGATCTTTAACTTTGTAGAAATCAAGAGTTTTTTTACATCCTTCTATCATTTTATCTTCTATATCGCTGCCAATCACTTTTGCACCGATCAAGCCTGCTTCAAGTAGAATACCACCTGTGCCACAAAAAGGATCTAGTAAAACCTCGTCTTTTTTTATAGAGGATAAATTAACCAAAGCACGTGCAAGTTTAGGATGAAGAGAAATAGGTGAAAAAAACGGCCGGTTTTGAACCTTTCTTTCTTCAAATTGACTCCTATTCACTTCAGCTGTTTTTAAACCAACATATACTGTTGAATCAGTGATTAATCCGCGTATCTCAATGTCAGGATTTTCAAGAGTTACATCTCTGTCTTTTGTATATACCCCTGCTAACGCTTTAACTACTGGCTGTGAGTCAATGTTTTTTGATCTATTTTTGTATTTAATAGCTATTGATCCCCTTTTTTCCAGAGCATTTTCAGATGATTGTTTCTTTATTTCATCAATAGATGGTGAACAAGAAAACAAAAACTCATCTATGTAAAAAGTGAATGATAATCTGCTTGCTAATCTCTGCAATATTTCTTTTGTTGAATTTGTTTCTATTGCTAAAATATCTTCATTTGATTCTAAAATATTGTAACTAATGTTTTCAGCCTGTAAGCATGCTAGGATCTCAGCTTGTGGTAGTGTTTTATGTTCTTTAGCTAGTTCAAATAAATAATTCATGATATTCCTAGTAATTACTTGGCATTTTTAAACGTAGCTTTAATCAAAAATGGCGTTATCAAGGTAGTTATAATTGAAAGTAATATAGTAGTAACCAATATTTGATGCGCGATCGGATCAACCAAAATACCGCGAGATATAGCAGCGGCTACAATAATCAACGCAACTTCCATTCTTGGAATCATCCCTATTCCAACCTGTAGAGACTCCATAGAGCTCATACCTGCAAGTTTTGCTCCTATTCCACATCCAATTATCTTACCAGCAATGCTTACAATAATAATCACAAGAGCAAATATTCCAATCGTAGCATATGTAGATGTCTCCATACTAGTTTCTCCCCAGAAACTTGATCCAATCCATACAAAGAATATTGGAATAAAAAATCCATACCCAATGGTTTTTATATCTTCTGAAATCTTGCTGGATCTAACATTCTGCCCAATTAGTAATCCTGCAACAAAGGCTCCAACTATCCCTGAGATACCTGCCTTATCAGCAAAAAAAGAATATATCAAGAGAATAGAAAGAGAAATACTAAGAAAGGCCTTTGGTAAATGTAATTTTTCACCTAAATCTAATACTTTATCTATAACTTTTAATCCAAGATATAAAAAGACCAAGAAGAAAATAGCAATTTTAGTACCAACCCAAACTGCATTCATAACAGTGGATTGTATGCCCATTACAAAAACAAGAAGTAATATCCCAATAACATCATCGATAACCGCAGCTCCAAGTATTGTAGCACCAACATCTGTGTCAAGGACATGTAAATCCATCAGTGTTCTAGCAGTTACACCAACAGAAGTTGCGGTTAGAATCAACCCTACTACTATGCTTTCTTGTATCGAAAAACCTAAAAAAACACCCGATAAAATTCCAAGGATTAATGGTGCTATTACCCCACCAACAGCAACAAAAGTTGATGCTTTGCCTGTTTTTTTCAATTTAGATATACTCGTCTCTAATCCAGATATAAAAAGTAGAAATAATATGCCTATCTCTGCTAATAAAACAAATTCCGCTGAATTAAAATAATCCAATTTTGGTGGAGAAATCACATAATTAGAAATCGTAAATTGTTGCCCTGAAAAGAAAAATAATACAACTCCTCCTAAAAATATACCAGCTATTATCTCACCAATTACCGCTGGTTGTTTTAATTTGTAGAACAAATATCCTAAAGCTCTTGCAAATATCAGAGCTGCAGCTACTAATAATAAAACATTAAATAATTCCGTTTTTATCAGCCTTCTTCATCTTCTATCATTGGATGATATTGGGTAGCATCATAATATTTCCTAATTAATTGATGAAGAGTAAGTTCACCGACAAGATTTTTATCCTTAATAACAGGTAGTCTTCTTAGTTTATATTTCACCATTTTCATAAGTGCATCAATGATTTTGTCCTCAGGCCCACATGTAATTATTTTATGAGCCATGATATCTTCAGCTGTTTTTGCAGTGCCATGTTGAATCGAACTTACATCAGGCATACCAAAAACATAAGATGGAAAATGTTTAGGGGCTAGTATCGATAAGACATCATGCTCGGTTATAACTCCCACAAGCTCTTTATTTTCTTTGTCTTTAACCACCCAAATATGATTTCTAGCACCAAGAATGGCAAGAACATGGTGAATGTCTTCTTTTTCCTCGATTATCGGGAGATCCCATACTCTTTTATCCATTAATTGATTAACTTTAAGCTCATAAAAATCTGCAATTAATTTATCACGTTTAGTCATTTATTTTTCCTCTTTTTTCTTTTTATCCTTTTTTTTCACTTTTTCATCTATCTTATCTCTGAGATTATCTATCCCTTCATACCATTTATCCATACCTTCTTCATCGATTTCCCCGGTTAATTTGTCTATCTCATATCGAATGTCATCAGTTCCTTCAAACCAATCGTAGTCTCGTTTTTGAATTTTTTTCCGGTTAATTACTTTTTCAGTTTTATCTTCTTCAATTTCTACAGGTACAACTTCTTTTTCTTTACGAGGTCTACTGATTCTGATCTCTTCAACCTTAGAATCTTCATCTGGTTGAGCTCTAACAGCATCCTTTGAATAATATTGGCTCTCCTGTTTTTCTTCAGATTTGTCTTTTTGCAATGGTATTTCTTCATATTTTTCAATTGTTTTATTATCTGAAATTTCTTTAGCTCTGGTGTAAATGGACTTTTTTTGTCTAAAATTAACATATAATATAACGATTATTAGTAATATTGTAGCGATTAGTATTGGAAAATACCAACTTTTAATTAGAGATTCCCACCAAGAGGGTGGGATATTAACGCGAATGGTTATATCATTAGGTATGTATCCATCTTTTTGAGCTAATATTGTTATAGTATCTTTATCTTCAGGGGCAGTTAAATAAGCCTTTCCATATTCATCAGTTTCATCTCTTTCTTCCCAAATGTCTTCAATGGCAATCAACACTCCTGATAGTGGGTCCCCATTTTCATCGTATACATAAACAGTAAAAATATTACCACCGTCTACGACGTCCTCAGTATTTATCTGTAACTCTTTTATGACCTTATTAAGAACTGTAATTGTCTGATTAGAAGAATTATAACCTTCTTTAGATGCATATACAACAAATGATCTATCAGAATCAACTTCAGGCGCCTTAAGTGTAATCTCAGCATATTCGTCAATTGTATAATGGATATCATTAAATTCTATATCCACATCAATTTTCCATTCTGGTAAACCGCTTTCATTGAAAACATATACACTTATGATAAAATAATCATTTTCATCTATATTATCTATAGGATATCCCTCTTCATCAGTTATATAGATATTCAATTGATCTCCTTGAGCTAAGGTTATATTGGAAAATAATAAAATAACCAAAAGAAGCAATATAGCAATATATCCAACACTAATACTTGAGCGCATTTCTTTCCTCATTAACCACCTTTTATTTTAGAGTGCTCATTTTCCAGGATGCCTTAGGATATATTTATGCTTTTTTAAATAAGGAAATCTGTCTATATCTGAAGCAATATTCTCCAATATTGCCGATATTTAGGTAAAAATATTAAAAAAGTATTAATTATAAGCAAAATTTATTAAATATAAAATATATTATTATATTTAGATGATACCTACTTTACGACGAAAAATGGTAACTATTGTAAACAAAGATTTATATATAAACAGTAACAACTTAAAATATGTAGGTGAGAAAACACCATGCTATTAGCTAAAAAATTCAGAGCATGTTTCATAACTTTCTTATTACTTGTTAGTTCCTTATCACTTTTTGTCATTTCTCCTATTAATGTTAAGGCAAATGAAGAGGAGTATACTGAAGAGGATCTGATATCAATTGGATTACATCCCTTCGTAACTACAGGGATGTACACATACGATGGCGATGAAACACTGGAAATTAATGGAGATTTAATATTTGATATATATTATACTACTAGTTATTTTACTCAAAGAAATTATAGAGACAACCTTAAAGTAACGTTATATACTCTCGGTTTCAATCTTCTCACAGGTATGCCTTATTTAAAAGAAATTGAAAATGGAAATACTACGGTAACGTTGGAACCTGACATATTTGGTGATCTAGTACAAAATCGCACTGTTAAACTAGAAAATATCAAATATAATTTATCAGCAGGCGACACCTTGATATTTGCTGTGGAAATAATTCAGAGTGGTAAACCAATTGGGGATATAATTGAAAGGAGATTCGAAAGAAAATTAAAAGCACGATTGCAAAAAGTTGGTGAATTCTTAAATAATAGCGCTGACGAAAGCTTAAATGAGATCGGAGATGCAATACTACAAATCTTAGGATTAACTGAAGAACTTGGTATCACTGGTGAAGAAATTGCCAGTCTTGGAGATTCATTAATTTCTTCATCATTTGTTTACAATTCTAAGGACTATGCTTCTTCAGTAATTCTTCCGACCAATTTAGATAAAAACTTAACTCTTTACTATCATAATGTGCTAGATGATGAGTATTCAGATTTTGAGGGGTTCTCATTATGCGAACTAAATGAAGAAACCCCAAATGGCACGGCTACAACATGGCCTCCTTTGCTAGTTAGTTTAGATCCTGATGAGGATATGAATATCGAAAACTATCTTTTTTGGTTAACAACTTGTTGGTTACCATATATCACACTAGATAAACCTTCTGATGAAGAAAATGAAAATATATTTGCTTATTATTTAACCGGCGAAAAAAAGCTTGTAACTGAGGAACCAGAGGGATTTTCACCATCAAGGATAACCTTGAAAAAGTCGGCTAAATGGGATGGAATAACCATTGAAAGAAATAAAATAATAAAAAATGTAACAGCTGAATTATATCTACATTATCCAAGACTGATAACTTTAAGAAAAATTAACGTAAAAGCAACCTTGTTTGATGGAGATGAAGCCATTGCTTCTGATGAAAAGAAGTTGGATATTACCACGATTTTAGAGCTTTTACAAAGAGGGCCGGATACACCTACAATATTTACATTTAAAGAGTTGGAAGATGAAGAGATAGAGCATGGAAAAGATATCAGCCTAGAGGTTAGCGTTAGTGAAGGACCATTGTTTAGTTTATTAAGATCTCCTATACTTCTGTGTAACTCTCAGGATTATCCCTCCTCCATAACTTTCAAATTTGAAGAAACAAAGAATATTGGTATGACTATAGTTGAGGGAAAAGAAAAGCACCCGGTACCAGTTATCCCTGGCGGTAGTGCAGAGTTTGTTCTAAATATAACGAGCAAATATGCCGATACTGTTGATATAGAAATTACTCCTGAAGACGAAGATGATCTGAATAATTGGAGTATTGAACATCCTGAATCTGTTAAAATTGCTGCAAATGGCTCTGCTATTGTTCACGTTTTTGTTAATTCAACTGATTATACTATTAATGCTGAAGGTCATAGGATTGAAATGACCTTTGCTGCTGCTGGTCTGACAGGTTATGATAGTGAAGAAGTAATTGTTGAAGTATCGGAAGATGCAGTTGATCATGATATTATAGTTACCGCCCCATCTGGCAAGAAGATCAAACACGGCGAGAGTGGTACCTATACATTTAGAATTAAAAATAACAATAATGGTGTCTGGCCTGATAGTTATGAAATCGAAGCGTCATCAGAACACGACTGGATAAACGTATCCTACGATGAAGAAGATCTGAAGGATGTCGAAATCGGAGAAGAATTCTTAGTTGATGTTACAGTATCTGTTCCATGGTATACTGAGGTAACTTCAGATAAATTGACATTAAAAGTTATTTCACAGAAAAGCAAAGAAGAATATTTTGTTATCGTAAATGTTACAACAACAGTTATAAATCCAAATATTTTTGAGAGCATTTATCATTTCTTTGAATCTGTTGCAGAAGATTTAGGACTCGATGAAATACTTGGTTCCTATGCAGCCGCATTTTTAATATTTATCATAATATTCCTTATATTGATCTTTTTAATCCCTGCAATATATTTGATTAAAAAGAAATATGTTAAGATAGTTTGTCTTGATCGTATTAAAGATATCACCTCAGATGAAGAGGCTAAATTTGATATTACTCTCCAAAACCCATCAAAAAAACGAACTCTAACCTACGAGATTCATACAGAGACAGAATCTGAATCTGAGAACTGGGATGTCTCATTGGATAAAGAAAGCGTTATAGTTGAACCAAAACAATCAAGTGCTGTAGTTTTAACAGTTAAACCTACTGACTATGTCAAATCTGATGACTGGGTAGAGGTTCGGGTGATAGTCAAGGTAGTTGGGCGGAAGAAATCTGCTGATATATCAACGGTTACAATGATAAAAGATGGAAAGCCAGAAGTAAAAATTACTGGTGTATTCCATTGGCCTAAAGTATTTAAAAAAGGTGACAGAGTAGAGACTTCATTTAGACTTACAAACAAAGGTAATGTATCAGCTAGCAACATCAGTGTTATTTTGTATGTTAATGGTGAGGAAAAAAATAAAGTAGAGGATATTACTATTCCCCGTGGGGGATATGCTGAAATAGAGATACCTTGGATTGCCGTAAAAGGTAAAAACGAGGTTAATATAGTGGTTAAATAATTAGCATATCCAAAATAGCAAAATATTTGTAGTGTTTCTTATGCCTAAAGATTCGACTAAGAAAAAAGAAATAGAACAGTTAAAGGATGCCGAAAAAAAATATCAGGCCTATATCGAAAAAAGAAATGAACTTAATGATATGGCTAAAGTGGTTCGTGAAGAACGGGATATGATCAATGATAGTCGTAAAGATCTCAAAGAAAAAGTAGATAAGGTTAAGAAAGAGCGGGATGAGCTTGTTTCTAAGATGAGGCATCATAAAGAGATGCGTACTAAATTTCAGGAAGAAGCAAAGAAACTTATTGAAGCCAGACGTAAAAAAAAGGGTGAGGTTTTTAGGAATCTTCCATTACGAGTAGAGGAGCTCAAAGCTGATGTTCAGATGCTTGAATATAGACAGGAAACTGTTCCGATGACACCTCAAGAAGAAAATGAGTTAATAGAAACGATACGTGAAAAGAGAAAAGAATTCGAAAGAACACAAAAACAGATGGAAAAGCAAAAAACAGTTGAAATTGACATTTCCGACAAGGACAATGCTATAGACGAACTCTTTAAGAAAGCAGATGAAGAACATAAACTGGTTCAAAAATATTATGATGAGAATCAAAAGAAACATGAGAAGTACATTAAACTTGTTAATGAGCTGTCTGTATCTATTGCTGAAGGAAATAAGAAACATGAGCAATATATGGAGCTTAGAACTGAGGCTCAGAAGGTTCATGATAAAGCCTTTGAGATGAGATCTAAGATTATTGCTATTAAAGGAGAAAGACGTAAACGTTGGGATGAGGCTAAAAAAGCCATAAAAGATCAAAATATTAGGGCTCGTAAAGCTGTGATGGATAAAGAGAAACTTGAGAAAATCGCTGATAAATCTGTTGATGCCTTGAAAAAAGGAGAAAAAATTACATTATAAACAATTCATTTTCTAAAACACAAAAATAAAAGAAAAAAAGAAAAGAAAGATTTTTAGTGCAGGTTTATAGTCCTAATATGTGTCGTAGTATTGGGAATGCATTTGGAAAATTCTCCAAAAAACCTAGGAAGAAGGGATATGGTACTAGAGAAAAACGAGAATGTGATCGATCTTTAGAAGCCGTTGGATATCCTGCATCTTTCCAGGCATTCATTCCACCGATCATATTGTGAACATATCCATCAAATTCATGAATGTTCATTTTCGCAATTAGAAGATCCATTGCTTGACCACTTCTATCATCTGTATTACAATAGAGGATTGTTTCTTTGTCATCGTATTCTATAATAAAGTCGCCTAATTTATTTCCTTGATGTAAATTTGGATAATTTATAGGATTTTGTGGTGCATCAGTTTTTATATGCTCTTGATTCCATTCTGTTTCGGTTCTAACATCTATAGGTGTTTGTATACCATCACCAACACTTGTTAACATTTCATATGCCTTATGAACTGATATTGCAGTTGGATATCCTGCCTCTTTCCAAGCGGTAATACCCCCCAGCATATGGTAAATTGTTCCCTCGAAACCATTGGCTACGAGAAGTTTAGTAGCGGTCCAAGTTCGATTGGCAGTCCGGCAGTAAAGAATGACTTCTTTATCTGCATATTCTTCCATAAATTCTTCTAATCCCTCTCCAAGATGTAGATTAGGCCAATGAACCGGTTCCTGTTCCTCCCCATATGTTTCTATATGTTCATCATCCCACTCATTCTGTCTTCTAATATCTATAGGTATCTGAATATCTGCACAATAACAAGACAAATAATTCTCAAATGCTTCTTGAACAGTTATATTTGTATATCCATTGTCATTTGTTAAGGGTTTAGCTTCTGTTCCAGATGTTATAGATTTTGTTACGTCAACAGCTCCAGTTAATGGCATGAGAAGTATCATTGCCATTAGAGATAAGATAAATATTTTTTTCAAATTTTTTGCCTCCTAAATTTTTTATATTACTATTTCTTATAATATTATTTAATAAATATGCGAGAGTCCTATTTAAATTTAACGATTGTTAACTTTGTTAATTTTGATCTGATATTAAAAATATTTGAGGATACATGTAAAATAACAGCTATTCATTATTGATATTAAAGTTATTATTTTTAAAACAATTAATCTTTTTAATAAAAAAAGAAAAAAGTAAGATTTTTTAGATGTCTATAGTCCAAACAGATGTTTAATTATTGGAAATACATTCGGGAATTTCTCTAAAAAACCCAGGAAAAAAGGATGCGGCATCGATCCAGATGAGGAAGGGGTCGCCGATGCTGTTTGAACTGCTTCTGAATCTTTATCAAAAACAGCTCCTATTACCAAAATGTTTTCCTTTGTGATATCACCGAATCCATGTAATGCACCGAACCATGTTTTCGTAAACTCATATGAGCCACCAATTGGTCTGGGCTTACTTCTGGTCAAAGCTAGATTACGATTTATTGGTATGTCTAAAACAGCATAATGGTAGGGGTTTCCACTTTGATCATCCCATCGAGATTCCTTTTCAACAATATATGTTCTAAGATGACCTTTGAACTCTTCAATTTCATTATCATAAACTGCAACAGTAATCTTGAGCGTCCCTGCTCCTAACCAGGAAACGTCTATATCTATATCAATGTCTGGAACTTCTCTTTCACCAGACTGATTAATAGCGTTTCTATAAGGTTGGTCATTACTTTGTTTACCAAGGACATTCATATATTTTCCATCAAAATGTACATCTGGCACACCGCCTATTTCTAATTCCTGCAGTCTCCTAACCACATTGAGAGGCGTCCCACCTTCCTCTAAATACACTAAAGTAACATAATAGAAATCGTAGCCCCCTGAAGTATAAATATCATATAACTGATTTGACGCAGGAGGACACAAAGGGCATGTGTTTTTGCTTGCATATTCAGCAAGAACAGTATGAGTAAAATCTGCATTTAAAATGTTCTCAACTGCTGAGTTTATGTCGTCTTTAATAAAATTTGTTACGTTAACAGCTCCAGTTAATGGCACAAGAAAAAGTATAGCCATTATAGATAGAATAAATATTTTTTTCATTTTCAAATTCCCCCTATTTAATTATATTATATAACAATTTATTATATAAAAACTTAACGAACGTTAAGTTTAAATGCGATATTACTATTAGTGATTTATATTTATATTTGGGAGGTAAAAAGATATGAAAAAGTTTCTACCATTATTGGTAGCAGGAATTTTAGTCCTAAGTGGACTTGGAGCTGTTGCAATAAACGTCGAAAAAGAAACAGACACTGAAACAGTGAACACAGAAAATCTAGGCGATCCGAAAGATTATACCCATACAGTGTTTGTTGAATGGGGCTCTGCTTGCTTTTGTGGACCTTGTGCAAGTTGGAGTTCCTATATATGGAATGAATATAATAGTGGTACCTATGATTTTGAGTATGTAACAATGATTGTATATGGCCATGGTGGCTGGAATGACATACTTAATACAAAGGCACGTGCTTGGAACAATCTCTATGGTTTTACAAGCTATCCAACTAATATCATGGATGGGGATTATAGGAGGCAAACTAACCAACCCAGTGCATTTCCAGGAAACCTTGATGCATGTGGAAATAGAGATGTGAAAGATCTAGATGCAACCTTAACAGTAACACACAAAGGAGATGCAAAACTTGAAATCGACATTGAAATAAAGAATAACGAAGCCTCAACATATAGTGGTTATATCCGAGTTCCTATTTCAGAGATCGATTCTAGGTATACCAATGCTTATGGTCAAAAATATCATTTTGGATTTTTAGATTATGCATTTCCTATGAACAAAGCTATTGAAATTCCAGCTGGTGGTACATACACAGACAGTGTTACTTGGGATGGTAGTGAACACAAGGATAACCATGGTGACTATTTCGATGACATAGAACCAGATAATATCATGGTGCATTTAGGAGTATTTAACAATGCAGATGGTTATATTGATGAAACAGTAGCAACAGCATGCGAAGAAAACAAGGCGCCAGAAAAACCAACAATATCAGGTCCAACAACTGGAGAACCTGGAATAGAATATGAATATACCTTCGTTACAACAGATTCCAATAATGATGATGTCAAGTACTTTATCGACTGGGGAGATGACAACATTGATGGATGGCTTGGACCATATCCATCGGGTCAAGAAATAAAGGTGAGCCATACATATGATGAAAATGAGATATATGAAATTACAGCCCAAGCCAAAGATATCAATGAACTGGAAGGCCCATGGTCAGATCCTTACCCTGTAATAATTGGAAACATAGCTCCAGAAATACCCGAAATATCCGGTAAAACAAGTGGGGAAGCAGGCAAAGAATATGAGTATACCTTCGTTTCTTCTGATCCAAATGGGGATGATATATCCTACTATATCAAATGGGGTGATGACACCATAACAGATTGGACTACTTTTCAAGGCTCTGGTACACCTTACTTAGAGAGTCATTCTTGGAGTTCACAGGATACCTATAAGATCGAAGCAAAAGCAAAAGATCCTGATGGTGCAGAAAGCGACTGGGGAACACTAATAGTCAAGATGCCGCGGAACAGAGTAATGAATAGACCATTCCTAAGCTTCCTGGAGAAACATCCACAGCTGTTCCCATTACTGCAACTAGTGTTACAACGATTAGGACTATAGAGATTGCCCAACAATCTTCTCTCTTTTTTCCTTTTTATATATCTCAATCTGATATAAATCCTGGACGGTTTTCACTATAAAGTTCAATGCTTTCTAAAATAATATTTGTTAATACTTCTATCCTTTGCTGATCATTATATTTCAGATCAAGGATGCCATACACTGTATTATAGTATGGTTTTACTATACCATCTACATCAAGTTCTATGGTAATCGTTGTAAACATGGGTACTGCATTATCACCATCAACATCGTACGTCTTCCTAGACTCAAATAGTTCCTCTTTCACAAAATCAGTATTGATATGAACAAAAGTGACATTTGCCCCATTGAAATCAACTATTTCATAGAATACGTCTTCTTTTTCAAATTCTAAATCAAATATCTCTTCCAGCAGTGGCTCCATATCATCACAATAATCACATACCGTTGTCCTATAGGCAATAAACACAGGACCATCGTTAGTTAAATTATCAATTACAAAATCTGGATGTGGTCTACCATTTGCAGTTTGAAAAGTAAAATCAAGCGAAATTATTTGTTGTAGCTTTATACAACTTGTACATAAGATAGATACTATTCCTGAGTACACCTCCTCATAAACATCTGTAAAAATATACATCCCCCCTAATGCTCCAGAAATAACAATTAATGCAGTTATCTGTAAAGTCAACATTTTTTTCATTTAGATCCTCCTGAATTTTATCACATTTTCTGGGCAAGCATTCACACATTTACCACACAATATACACTCTGGATCTCTATTCATATTTGGGACATCTATACCCATAGGGCATACTTCTGAACATATGTCACAATGTGTACATTCTTTTTTATTTACAGATACATGTAGAAAACTGATCTTGTTAAATGGAGCCAGTAGTGCACCTACAGGACAAAAATAACGACACCAACCACGTTCAACAAGGAAAATCAACACAAAAAATAGAATAAAAATAACTAGTGCCACATAGAAAAATTCATTTGGAACATACTCTCCTGGATTTAAACCTAATATTGGAATTGTACCAACTAAAAAACCTACTGGACAAATATCAGTAAACATAAAGCTTATAAAAATTGGAATGACAATTGCTAAACCAATAAGATCAAAGTATTTGATATATCTAAAATAACGTTCAATTTTATGCTGCCCAATCTTTTTTAAAATATTGTATTTCTTTTTGAGTTTTCGTGGAACTATTCCTGTAGCTCGCTGTAATAAACCAATAGGACAAGCCCAACCACAAACAGCTCTGCCAGTTACCACACCTATAGCCCCAAGAATTAAAAAAGGATATAACAAAAATTTCCAGTCTGAATTTCTAGCACCTTCTTCCATAGCTCCAATAGGACAAGAAGAAGTAGCAGCAGGGCAAGAATGACAATAAAAAAAAGGATAACAAAACCCGGTTTTTAATTTTAAAGCACCTAGATTGGCTATGAAAAAAAAGAAAACTTGAGATAGAAGTCTTTTAATTCGTAATTCCATAAACTATCTTTTGCGTCTATAGAGTATCAGAAATATAAACATTATTAAAATAACTATGAAAATTGTTCCAATTAACAAAATATTAGAATTATCAGTATCATTTTCTGAATCAGATGGAATATTAAGAGATACTTTTATCATGTTCATACCTGAAGGTTCAGAGATCCATCCATCATCAGTCAGATACATAATCTTATATTGCAATCCCGTGGCATCTTCATGTTTTAATGTAATCTGAGTAGTATACTTATTATCAACAGCAGACATGGTTTCATTGAATCCATCAAAATAACATATCTCGTTACTACATTCTTCAACAAGTATTACCACTTCTGTTATGTTTTCAACATTTGAAATGGTTACATTAAATGTTACATTATCCTGTGGTTTTGGATGTTGAGGGCTGAGTTCAACACTGATATCGCCAGATACTATTATCGAGCAATTTATTAAAACAAGTGTTAACAACATTAAAATCGTGATAACTCGTTTGATTTTATTCATCATAAAACTGCACTTATTCCTTTATATACTCTCCATAAACGTTTCTAACATCCTGTTCCGATTCTCCGCTATAATAGGTATCAATTGACAGGATAACTATGTCATCACCTTTTTCCTGTTTAATTTTTTGTAGCTCTGGCATCTGCATCTCACAAGGTAGACATCCAACACCCATAAAATCGAGGAGAACTACTTTCCCTTTGTAATTAGATAACGTAAATTCTTCATTATTGAAGGTGGTAAGAGTGAAATCTATAGATTCACCAAGACTTTCTGCCGTGCCTTGAATTGCTGATTCAATATAAGGAAGAAGTAGTTCTTTGTAATGCATTCCTTGATTATAGTAAATAACATCTCCATTAGTATCCACAATTACTAATGTGGGAATTGCAGACACACTGTAGATATATTGCACCTGAGCTGTATCCATTGCAAACAACCATTTTCCATAAGAATCGACTCCCCCATTTTGATTGTTCTCAGGAGAATCATAAAACATTATAGTTACAGCTGCAATAGCAATAATCATAATGATAGTTATAACTGCTAAAACCTTGGACTTATTCCTTTTAAAGGATTTTAAAGATTTTTTAGATTTTTTTTCTGCTCTAATCCTAGCCATTATCTAATCGTATTCCTGAAAATTTTAATAAATAAATAAGATAGGTTTTTTATTAACTTTATTTTTATTGATATTTCTCTATCATAGGTTTAAGAATTTCCTTAGGCATAGCTCCAACTATTTTGTCCACTAGTTCTCCCTTTTTAAAAACTAGCAGTGAGGGTATACTCATTATTTGGTATTTCATCGCTGTTTGTTTATTATCATCTACATTTAGTTTTCCAAAAACGATTTCTCCCTGCTTTTCTTTAGCAAGCTCTTCTATTACGGGATGAATCATGCGGCAGGGTGCACACCATGGAGCCCAGCAGTCGACTACAACTGTGTCATATTTTTGTATGTGCTGATCTATATCTGCATCTGACATTTCTATGGGTTTATCTGGCATTTCTTTCATATTTTTTCCTCCTTGAAGATAGTGGTTTGCTAACTCATTGAGTTTTCTTTTCCTTATTTCTTCAAGTTCATCCATAATGATAGAGGTAAACAAAGTTCTGCTATTTAACATTTAAATAACTAAAAAATGCACATTTTTTATTCTTGGTTTTCCTGTAACCATTTTCTTATTCTGAGGTATCCTATTTGTTTTTCACCATCAAGCCACAATATTGGGGCTGTTCTCTGAAGATCTTCGAATACATCATGTGATTTCGCCTGGTTGAGTTGCTCATCGTTCCAATCGTTGATATCATGGGGATAAGTAACTATTTTTATATCATTTCTATCAGTTAAAAGTTCTTTTGTCTGTGTACATTTCATGCAGTTTTCTAACGAAAATAATATTTTTTCAGTCATCGTACCTTTTCCTATATATCATTTATGATTTAAAAGTTGTACGGACCAAGCCAGAGTAATATTTTTCGCTTGATAGAGGTATGTCAAACTGATCCCATTTTTAAGAGACAGCGGATATATGCAATAAACCCAGGTAACCAAATTTTATCTATAGGAAAAAAATAAATAAAAAGTGAGGATTACCTTGGAATCAAGAGATGATAAATGGTTAAAATATCTGATTTCATTGTTTCAATTAAAAATTTATTCAATACCCCTCTTTTTCCACTGAAAAAACTTGTCAAACTTACGGTATTGTTTTTTTCCACATTTTTAATATGCAACTTTATAATAAGAGCTTTATTTACCCATATAGTATCCGCTAAATATCTTCCAAATCTATGGCCAATGAGCATAGCCTGTTTCCGGGTATCAATACTGGGCATTAATAGTGTTAAATTCCCCGAATTTTCACTCACATTAGCTGACATGGGTATCGTCTTGCTTTATGTTATTTTTTTCTTTTTATTATTGAGATATCTTCATATCTTAAAGAATCCTTATTTTCTGTATTTTACAGGGTTAGGAAGCGTATTGTTAAGTAATCTAATACATGGAGTATATAACGGCCTTGTTTTTCCAATAGTAGGCATGTATGGGATAGAATACTACTACGACGCAATCAAAATTAGTGATAGTTTAGCCTTCATACGTAACTACAATGCCATACAACCAACTCTGCTTTGTCATTCTAAAGTACATCCTCCAGGAGCAGTTTTGACATATAAATTTTTAAATGATATATTCGCTAGTCCTCAGGCTATAAGTATAGCATTAATGTGTATTTCGTTGTTGATAATCTTTTACATATACAAGTTAATAAAAGAAGAGTTTAACAAGGACCTCGCTTTATTTGTCTCGCTTTTCTTTATTTTTATACCAGCAATACAGATCTATTACCTCTCATCACTCGATGGCGTAATCGCATTTACCTTTCTTGGAGCATTATACCATTATCTAAGATGGAGGAAAGAGAAAAGCTGGTTTGACTATACCCTGTGTATAGTTTTTTTATTTTTGTCTGCTTTTTTGACCTATATGGCCATATTCCTCATTTTGTTGATCGTGCTTCATTCTCTCAAAGATAAAGATATAAAAAGAATTGTAATATTGTTTACCCCACTGGTTTTCATATTTTTAGGATTTTATTTCCTGTTGAATTTTAATTACATAGCAGGATTTATAACTGCATCACAGATTGAAAATCCCTATGGTCCTTTTATATTAGTACAGCCGATAACCTATTTGGTAACCCGTCTTGAGAATATCGCAGAGATTATCTTGTTTTTCGGCCCAGTTGCCACTCTTTTACTTTACAGAGGATTAAAAAATAAGACAAATGAAATGACACAACTATGTAAATTAGCGATGCTAGTACTACTCATAATGTTTTTAACTGGTGCTTATAAAACTGGAGAAACGGCAAGAGCTTGTTTATACATCTATCCATTGCTCTTGTTACCTATTGCTTATTATCTCAGCAAAAAGAATGATTTTAGCATCCATGAAAAAAGACAAATCCTATTTGTACTGTGGGTGCAAAGTATTTTAATGCAAATATTCTTATTTTTTAGTTGGTAACATGCATAATATTATAGACAAAAAATTTAGATTAGAGGATAATTATATGAATAAACACTTATATAAAGTAATGGAAAGTACATGCAAAACATTGGTTACCCCAAATAAGTAATAGTATATGAGTAATCAAGAAAGTAGATGATAACTATTAAATGAGTATGGGAGGAAATCACCATCATAAAAGAACTTATAATTTCGATGCGGCCAAAACAATGGTATAAAAATTTCGCAGTATTTGTTGCTCTAGTTTTTTCATTTAATTTATCCAACGTAGACATGTGGTTTTACATTACCTCCGCCTTTGTCATTTTTTGCTTGCTCTCGGGAAGCGAATACCTCTTGAATGATATTATTGATAGAAAAAATGACCAGAGCCATCCAAGAAAGAGTAATAGACCCATTGCCTCTGGAAAGTTAAAAGTGTCTCATGCCTTGGCATTTGCGATACTATTAATTGCGGTGTCGTTTGGGGCTGGATACTTGATCAGCATTCCGTTTTTGCTGATTTGCATCGTCTTTCTTTTCTTGATTTTATCTTATTCGCTCTATTTGAAGCACTTTATTATTGTTGATGTATTGGTGATTTCTAGTGGTTTTGTCATTCGGGCGATGGCCGGAGTTATTGCAGCATATGTGATTGATAAAAAGGTGGAAATGTCCCCATGGCTTGTTATTTGTGCTTTTTTGCTTGCGTTATTTCTTGCTTTGGGTAAGAGACGACATGAATTGGTTTTATTGGGTGAAAATGCCAAAGAACATCGTAAGATTCTTGAAGAATATTCAGCAGTTATGCTTGATCAAATGATAAGTATTGCAACCGCAGCATTGATTATTTCGTATTCTTTGTATACGTTTCTTACTGAGAATCAGTATATGATGTTCACAATTCCGGTTGTCGTTTATGGTCTTTTTAGATATTTATTTTTAATTCATGCTAAGAATTTTGGTGGTGAGCCAGAGATGTTGTTCAAGGATAAGGGATTACTAGTGAGTATGGGGATGTGGGTTTTGTTAGTTTTGATCATCCTTTATGGAATTCCTAAGTTACTGCCTAGCTTTTTTAGCGGCTGAGATGACTTATTTCTCTTTAGAGATGTGTTATCATGAAATGTGATCTTCACATTCACACTCGATATTCCGGGCATTCTTTGCTCCGATTAGAAACCATTAAAAAAATTTGTGAGAAAAAACAGTTGATGGTTGCTGTGACAGATCATAACACAATACAGGGAGCAATCAAACTCAAGAAACATTTAGATATTATTGTCGGTGAGGAAATAATGACAGATGAGGGAGAAATAGCTGGTTTGTTTTTAAGTGAAGAGATTAAACCGGGTCCACTTGCTGAAGTAATAGATACAATTAGAGATCAAGATGGAATTATATACATCCCTCATCCATTTGACCGGTTGAGGAAAGCACGCATTCAAGATTATAGTTTCAGCAAGTATGCAGATGTGGTTGAAGTGTTTAATTCCCGTTGTCTCTATCAAGCGGATAATGAAAAAGCTAGACTATATGCGCAGGAAAACCGATTACTAACTGGAGCAGGAAGTGATAGCCACACCTTATTTGAAATTGGCAATGGATATGTTGAGATGGAGGAGTTTAACTCCAAAAATGAGTTTCTCAAAAATTTGAAAGTTGCAAACATTAGTGGAAAAACAAGTCCCATTTGGGTGCATGGATTTACCAAATTGTTAAAGATGGTACTTTGAAGGTGACCTGATGGATAATGAAACCTACCTGAAGTTCAAACGGAAATGGCTAAACTACCTCCTATTGCTAATCGGTGTTGCCCTCCTTATTGCACTCATGTACAATATTGGTTTCAGTGATATTAAAGAAAGCCTCTTTAAGGCGCACCTGGATTTTGTTATTCTCGCCGCTTTGATTCTAGGTGTTTTACATTTTTTCAGAGCAATCAGATGGCATTTGTTTCTAAACAAGTTAAAGTTGCTTCCTTCATCAAAGTTATATTTTATTGGTCAGGCTATAAATGAAATTGCACCTACAGGCTCTGGTGAACTGGTAAAGATTCTTATTGCTAAGAAGAGATATAATATTTCTCGGAGTACGACACTTATAGCAACTGCCATGGAACGCTTTCTAGATGTAGTATACTTGCTGATCTTTGCTTTAATGGGGCTTTTTGTGTTAAAAGGCCAGATAGGCGTTTTCGAAATGATGCTTCCTACCCTATTGATACTGATACTGATACTTCTTGTCGGTTTCATTCTTTTTAAACCCTCTGTGGTTGGACATATCAGAAAAATTTTATTGAAATTTAAGAATAAAGTCGTTGTGATGCTGGCTGAAGTTGCTGGCTCTTTAGAAACTTCGTTGTTTAACTTTCATCTAGAAAACAAGCGTGGTCTCATCGCCGGTGTAATCCTTACAGTAGTTACTTGGCTCCTAGATGGTTTAACTCATTTCTGTTTGATCCGGGCCTTTGGTTATCAGGTGGAGTTATTGTATATTTATGTTATTGTTGCTGTTGCCTGGCTTCTTGGCACCTTTTCTTTTCTACCAGGGGGTCTTGGTGTCAGAGAAGGGACCTATGTTTATCTCTTAGAAACCCAATCTATTCCACCACCCATAGGAGCATCTGTTATTTTGATTCAGCGATTTTTATTGTACAGTTATTTTTATACTGGCGCTCTAGTTTCCCTAGCTAGTTACAAAATAAAATCCTAGAACAAGGAGTTCAATAAATGATGCAGCAGATAAATAAAAGGGTAGTTGTACTGGGAGGTGGTCTGGCGGGTTTAGCAGCTGCATTCCAATTAGTTCAAAGGTTCAAAGTTACAGTTATAGACAAGAATAGATATTTAGGAGGGTTGGCCTCAAGTTTTCAGTACAAAGGAAAACCAGTGCCGGTACACTATCACCATGTATTTAGTCATGATGAAATTACAAAACGTCATCTTAGATATTTCAATCTTGATAGTAGTATGGTCTGGCAGAAAATTAAGATGAAAATCGCTGTTAATGGAAGAATATATAATTTTACTAGACCAACTGCCTTGTTGAAGTTTGATTTTCTTTCTTTATCCGCAAGAATTAGGTATGGGCTCTTTGGAGCGTATGTCTTCACGTTTATGAATCCAGAGAAAATACCAGATGATCTCGATGCAGAACAATGGCTAAAAAAGTATGCTGGAAAGGAGGTATCCAACAAACTTTTTTATCAACTATATGCAAGGAATAAGTTTGGCATACCACTATCAGAAATCTCAGCAAAGCAATTTGCCCATAGGCTAAAGGCAAAAGAGGCATTAGGTTACTTTGGTTATCCTGTACAGGGTTTACAAAAGATGATAGACGGATTAGAAACAAATATTAAAAAAAATGGAGGCGAGATAATTACAGGATACAAAATAAAGCACATAGATTTAAACCATAAAACTATCGATAACAAAATTGACTATGATATTCTGATAAATACGATTCCAATGCCTGAATTTTTACATGTAGCATCTAATCTCCCTAAAAATTATCGGAAAAAAATTTCGAAGATTAAGTATTGTCCTGCAGTAACAGTTGTAATAGGGACAACTCAATTCCTGGGGGAGCAATACTGGCTTAATATCCTAAACGAGAAGGCTCAGATGCTAATGCAACATTCACGCCTTTATGATGGATATGATGTCAAAATCAGCTGGATATTACGATATGGCGGAGCAGAGGATGATCTAGAATTAAGTGATGAAGAAATAAAAACAGTATATCTAGAAACGATTAAACGATATTTTCCACAGGTTGAAATTGTTTGGAGTAAAGTGTTTAGAGAACCATACGCATCTCCTATATATGATAAACACTACCCTGGAAAAATGCCCCCTTATAAAACTGAGGTAGATGGTCTATACAACGCTGGTGTAGCAGTTACCTACCCAAAAATCAGAAATATGAATACAGCATTAGAATCTGGCGAAAAAGTGGCAGATATCATATGCAAAGACTATCTCCACTGAACTAAAGGTTGTTTAGATGGCGAAAGTTGTAGTATTGAAGACAACGCCGAAAACTGTTTTAGATGATTATCGGCGATTAATGGAACTAGCGGCCTATGAAAACGTGTTGTCAAAAGGTGTAGACACTATCATCAAACTCAATCTATCATGGAGCATGTATTATCCTGCATGTTCAACCTCAGTTTGGCAACTTGAAGGGGTATTACAGGCGTTGCGAAAGGGGGACTATCAACACCTCCTAGCAGTTGAAAATCAGACAGTGGTAACACATCCCTGGAAAGGGGCCTACTACAATAAATGGCTACCAATCTTAAAGAATTATAATGTCAAGTTTCAACCACTCACCGATGTAGCATGGATTCCATATAGTCCAAAATCAGAGATTTTAGCTATGTATGATATTTTTGATGAGATTCTCATTCCAAAAATTTTTGTTAGAAGTAATATCATTCATCTACCTACTGTCAAGACCCATGGGCATACCATCACCACTGGGGCAATAAAAGATGCCTTTGGTGGTTTAATTCCAAAATACCGTCATCACGCCCATAAAAAAATTCATGAGATATTAGTAGATTTAGTCACGATTCAGAAAGAGATACACCAAGGAATATTCGCAGTGATGGATGGATGCGTTTGTGGAAATGGAGCAGGCCCAAGAACGATGATACCTTATCTTGGCAATATTATTTTAGCAAGCGATGATCAAGTAGCAATAGATGCCGTCGCAGCTAAAATAATGGGATTTAACCCCCTGAAAATTGATTATATTAAAAAAGCTCATGATAAAAGCCTTGGTGAGGGAGATATCGATCAAATCGAGATAGTTGGAATCGGCAAAAGGGATTTGATGAAACTTAATTTTGGTTTTCATGTTAAGAAAAGCCCGATTATATGGTGGGATCAAAAGCTACGGAAAAAAACTGCAGATATTAAATGGTTGCATCATTTATTATTCCACACTCCAATGTTCAAAACATTTATCTTCGCCTCAGAACTCTACCATGATCACTTTTGGTATCAATTAATCGGAAAACGGAAGATAAAAAAATTAATGAATACTGGGTGGGGAAAACTATTTGAAAGATATGAATTTGGATCATTTCCAGAATATATCGAAGTGAAAGATTGGGATCCATATTAATACATATCAGCGGGTGATTTTCAAAGATCATGGAGAATTTGAAAATGGGCCAGGCCGGAATTGAACAGGCGATCTCCGCGTTGTAAGCGCGACGTCATAACCACTAGACCACTGGCCCTATTAGGAGTTGAAAATACAATCTTTGTTTTTGTAATTTACTATAAAATGGTTAAAGAATGTAATGCATATAATATATACAATTATTCCCTCGAGAAAGAATCTGTCTCTGCTTTTTCTAGATCATCTGTTTCTAATTCTTCTTTTTTAAAAGTTTTCTTTGTAGCTCTTTCTAACTCTATAGATTCCTGTTTTACAATATCAAGAATACCAATAATAGATACAATACCTAGCTCAGACATATATTTTCGGCAAGCATTTATAAGCTCCAGATGAAGTTGAACTTCTAATTGCCTGTACTCCTTAAGAGTTCTATCTTTAACACCACCAGGATACATTATTATACCTTCCGATTCTTGTAACAGTTATCACCTTAAAATATTATTTAAATAATTAAACAAAAAATTCATAGGTCAAAAAAGGTTAACATTAGAGAATAAAAATGAAGATAGATCCAAATAAATTATATGAAATTCTTCTTAAAGAATTTGGGGACCTAAACTGGTGGCCTATGGATATAGAGTATCATAAAAAAAATGTCAGCGATCCAAGATTTGAAATTATCGTTGGTGCAATACTTACTCAAAATACTACATGGTCAAATGTAGAAAAAGCATTAACAAATCTTAAATCTAAGAATATGCTGAACATAAAAAATATCTCAAATTTAGACACGAAAGAATTGCAGGAGCTTATACGGCCATCTGGATTTTTTAAACAAAAAGCAAAACGTCTCAAAGATTTAACATTATATATAGAAAATAATTATCATGGAGATCTAGATTACTTCTTTAATAGAGACATGCATGCTATTAGAGAAGAACTGTTATCCTTAAACGGTATCGGCCCTGAAACTGCAGATTCAATACTTCTTTACGCAGGAAACTTACCACTATTTGTAGTCGATGCATATACAAAACGTGTATGTGGAAGGTTACCTCTAAATACTAATATTTCATATGACGGAATTCAAAATTATTTTGAGAAAGAACTATCCCACAGTTATACAAAAAAAGAGTTGACAAAAGTGTATAACGAATTACATGCGTTGATCGTTATACTGGCAAAAAACTACTGCAAAAAAAATCCAGAATGCATTAGATGTCCTCTAAAAAGATTTTGTAGCTACGAAAAGAAATTATCTCAATAATTCTTCTACTTTATTACCAACAATTTCTGCAGGTATATCTGGAAGAGAAATGAGCTGTGTCGTGCCAAGGTGTCCTTTGCCAGAAGGTTTTATATTTATGAATCCGGCACCTTCGATTTCCTTTAAATAGTTCCAAAACATAGTATGAGTTCTCGGTTTTTCATCATACTCTTCACAAGTTATCGCATAGGTTTTTTCAGCATCGCCCGTGTTAACATAAGCAGTGCCATCTTTTTTCAGTCTTTTAGCAACAGCGTACAAAGTAAAAAGCTGATGACGATCTAAATTCTTTAATTTTGACTCAGTAACAATAGAATAAGTCTCAGCTTTTGCAGCACGAACATGTTCAGGTGTAACCATTTCAACATGTTGATGATCCGCAGCAATACCTGCCTTCCATAATAGTTCTATGGCAAAACGTGCATCTCCCCATTCAGATGCAATATCTGCTATTAGATCTATACAATCTTCATTGACTGTGTCGTTATGAAATGCTAAATTCACACGTTGTCTAACGATATCATATAGCTCATCACGCGTATACTTGTCAAGCGACAAAACATTGCTACGTTTAAAAGTACTAAGTGTAGCAGGGTCTAGCATTGGAATAATGTCCTTTGTAGAGATCAAAAGAAGTGAAACAGGAATTTTTTCCATTGAAGATTCATCTGAAAAACGAGTAAGATCATATATTAAATTTGAACCGCTTTTTTTAAGAAGAGCATCAGCTTCGTCAAAAACAGCTAACAACTGTGCATCTCTTTTTTTTAGCTGCTTGCGAAGAACCTGTAACATTTCTTGAACAGAAAAACCACGGTCTGGAAAACGAGAATCAAAATGATTTAAAATGCCAAGTAAAACCATTGCATCAGTTGATCGTTTTCTACAATTGATATGAACATACTCAATAATCTTACCTTGTTTGCGTGCTAGATGTACAAGAGAACTACAGAACTTTTTTGCAATAACTGTTTTTCCTGTACCAACAGGGCCCTTAATAACAACATTTTGGGAGACACGGGAGAGTAAAGGTTTGAACATCTGAGCAAGAAAACGAAGTTGTTCATCTCTATGTATTAACTCCTCAGGGACATAATCAAAATCGAGAGTATTTAGATTCTTAATCACTGATGATGACATTAGTTCGTCTTCTATAGTATTGCCCATTGATATTCGTAATATCTTATCTGTCATAAAACTTTATCTCAAAAAATTATAGTTTAACCCGGATTATTTTTAGCAATAAATGTTATAGACTAAAAAAACATATGGCTTTTCATTATGGGGGATTTTATTACTTCAAAAGAATCGTTAGAATTTCTAAAAAATACATTTAGAAAATACTATGAAAAAAATAAAATCGAACTACCAGATCGTTTTGGCCGTAGAGAATTTGCCTTTGTTCTTTTTGGCGGAAAAGGAATGATAAGACATATTGGCTTTGAAAAGAAAATACATCTTACAAATTTTTTAACGGAAAGAACCCCCAGTCATACTTACTACTCATCAGCATACTATCAAAAACCAGATGCAGCAACCATGCAGGAAAAAAATTGGATGGGAGCAGAGCTCATCTTTGATTTAGATTCCGATCATATCCCTAACGCTGAGAAACTAGGCTACGCTGAACAACTAGAACTAGTAAAAAAAGAATTTTACAAACTTGTTGATGATTTTTTACTCAATGATTTTGGTTTTGATGAAAAATATACCGAACTTTATTTCAGCGGGGGAAGAGGATACCATTGTCATGTGAAAGATCCTAAGATTCTCTGTTTGGACAGTAATGAAAGAAGAGAAATTGTTGATTATATCACTGGAAAAGATCTAAAAGATTCTTTGGTTTTTCACGAACAGGTAACTGGAACAAAACGATATGGTAGTAAAAGCTATCCTAGTGGAAAAACATTGAGAATGCCAACCCCTAATGAACCTGGGTGGCGAGGAAGAATAAGTAAAGGCATTACAGAGATTGTAAATGAGATAATAAAAAGCAAAGATCCTATAGAAAAACTTAAAGAATACGGAGTGAAACAAACTGATGCCGAAAAACTGCTTAAAGATCTTTCGGAAGAAAGAGTAAGAAGAATTAAAGAGGGTAGGCTTGATCAATCTAAAACAATTCGAAAATTTTTCCTTAATAATGCATTGAGAAAGACCGCTGTTTCTATTAGTGCAGGTGAAACTGATGAGCCTGTAACTTGTGATGTTAAACGTCTTATTAGACTTCCAGGGTCTTTACATGGGAAAACAGGTTTTAAGGTCGTAAAAATATCACTTGATGAGTTAAATGATTTTGACCCGTTGAAAGACACCGTTGTTTTACCAGATGATCCAGTTAAAGTTGAGTTAAAACAACCTATTAACATAAAAATGAAAGGAGACGAATTTAATCTAGAGCAGGAAAAACAAGAACTACCAGCTTATTTAGCTGTTTTTTTAATTGGAAGAAAAATGGCAAATGTTATTTAACATAAGTAATGATATAAAAGGTGCGAAATAAATGGAAGAAGATGAAATAAACTATAGAACACTTAGAAAAACCCAGGAGATGGAGAAAAATTCACCAGTATTAACAGAGTTAAAACCTGATTTTTATAATGTTCTATCAGAATATTTAAAAAATCTGAATAATAGGCTTGAAAGAGAAACTTCATCTCAAAAACAAGTTCTTCTAAAGGATGAAATACAAAATACAAAAAAAATTGCGACTAATATTTATGAACAACGTGAAAAAAAGATATTACTTGCTGCAATCTCTAAAGCTCGTGGAGGAAATCCAGATTTAAAAAATATGATAGATGTAGAAAAAAATCTTTTTGATCCTGTTCTAAATCTTATGCTAGATTCACGTAAAAAAATTTTAGAAACAGAAACAAAAGAAAACAAATCAAGTGATACAAAAACAGTTGAAACTAAAAAAGAAGAGAAAACTGAAAAAAAACAGGAAAACACTAACTCTATTGTAAGAGTTACTCAGGATATTCCTGAATTTATTGGAACTGATGAGAAGAAATATAATTTAAGAAATAACGATGTCATATCATTACCAGAAGATATGAGCGATATGTTGTCGAAACGAGGCGTTGTTAAGAAGATAAAACAGTAGCTTACATTTTTATATTACCTCCTTATTACCATTTCACTCTAAGGTTATATTAAAGGAGTTACGTATGCAAAAACCACGAAAAATCAAGAGATTTTGCCCTTTCTGCAAGAAACATACAGAGCATAACGTTGAAAAAATAAAAAAGAGAAAAGCAAGTGAACTGAAGCAAGGTCAACGGAGATTCCGTCGCGTTATGAGCGGATATAGAGGATTCCCGAGGCCTAAACCAGAAGGACGTGAGAAGACTAGCAGACGTGCTGCGTTGAAATATACATGTACCGAATGCAAAAAAAGTCATCAGCCAGCAACCAAAAGAGCAAAAAAATTTGAAATAGGTGAGTAATCTATGAAAAAAACTGAAAGTAAATTCATTAAAGTAAGATGCAAGGATTGCGAAAATGAACAAGTTTTATTCAATAAAACCAGCACTGTAGTGTCTTGCCACATCTGCGGAAGCAAACTAGCATTACCTGCCGGTGGAAAAGCAATTATAAAGGGTGAGATTTTAGAGGTTATTGAATAAAAAAAGGTTTAATAATATGATTAAAAAAGAGTACCCCTCAGAAGGAGAGCTTATTGTTGGTACTGTAGTAAAAGTTCAGAATTTTGGAGCATTTGTAACACTAGATGAATACCCTAGAAAAGAGGGATTTATTCACATAGCAGAAATTGCAACTGGATGGGTAAAGCGTATACGAAATCATATCAAAGAGAAACAAAAAGTCGTCTGTAAAGTAATGCATGTAGACACAAGAAAAGATCATATTGATCTATCACTAAAAAGGGTCAATGAACATCAAAAAAGAGATAAAATACAAGAATGGAAAAACTCACAAAAAGCACAAAAACTTCTAGAGATGGTTGCGAAACAAATGGGAAAAACTGTTGAACAGTGTCACAACGAGTTTACCAACGATTTAATAAAAAAATATGGTTCATTATATGCGGCCTTTGAAGAGTCAGCATATGATGTAGAAACCTTAAAAAGAGATGGATTCAAAGGTGATTGGCTAAAAGATTTTGGGGAAGTAGCAAAGTCAAACATATCTATTCCGTTTGTAAATATAAAGGGCTATCTCAGTGTTACGTCTTGGCTTCCAGATGGAGTAAATCATATTCGTAATGTGCTGTTGGAAGCTGAAAATAGTGAATATGAAGACGTTGAAATACAAATTAAGTATATAGGAGCACCACAGTATATGATCACAATTAAGGCACCTGATTACAAAATAGCTGAAGAAGAAATGAAAAAAGCTGTGGAGAAAATCAAGGAAACTATAAAAAAATACAATGGAGATTGTGAATTTCATCGGAAGTTAGAGGAATAAATGTCAAATTTACTTTATTGTGAAAACTGTAAAGTATATACATTAGATAAAACATGTAGTAAATGTAAAGAAAAAACGATATCTAAAAATCCACCAAGATTTTCTCCTCAAGACCATTATGGCAAATATAGAAGAAAACTTAAGAAATTACAAAAAGGTGAATAAAATGGATTATGTCGCTGTAAGATATATTACAAAAAAACCTAAATTAAAAAACCCAATCCTAATAGAAGGACTCCCAGGTATAGGAAACGTTGGAAAACTAGCAGTTGAACACCTAATAGATAGCATAAAGGCCATCAAATTCGCAGAATTATACAGCAAGGATTTTCCACCACAAGTTTTTATAAACACTAATGGGACTATCGAGCTTGTTAAAAACGAGTTTTATTATTGGAAAGCTAAAAAGAAGAACCAAAGAGATCTTATTTTACTAACTGGAGATTATCAGGGTCTTTCCTCACATGGTCAATATGACCTCGTTGAAAAGATACTGGATATTGCTGAAGAGCTTGGAGTAAAAGAAATTTTTACACTAGGAGGATATGGCCTAGGGCATGAAATACGAGAACCAAAGGTTTTGTGTGCAACAACTGATAAAAATAATGTAAAAACAATGAAAAAACATGGCGCAATTTTCAAGAGAAACGAACCAGGTGGTGGAATAGTTGGAGCTAGTGGTCTATTACTTGGTCTTGGTCAATTGAGGGGACTACAAGGAACCTGTTTCATGGGTGAAACACCAGGTTACTTGGTTGATCCAAAAAGTGCTAAGGCAGTTCTAAATATTTTGATGAGGATAACAAATGTCGAAGTAAATCTATCTGCATTAGAAAGAAAGGCAAAAGAAATAGAACACATAGCACATCAACTAAAGGAAATGGAAAGTCTTTCTAAAGAAAAAACAGAAGAGCTGAAATATATTGGATAGGTTAAATCCTATAGATATTATTACATTTGGTTTTTTTAAAAGAATTCATTTTCTTCACAGTTATTTTGATACCAGTTTAGAATCGGAATAAAATCAAAGGCATTTCCAGTCATATATAATATCCCTGTTTTGTATCCGATTTCTTCAGACGTTTCAGAGCTAATTATTATTCCAACAGCGGTTATTCCTTTTAAAAAACCCATATATCTAAAGTTTTTTCCAATAAAATATCCAGTTCCTTCATATTCTATACTATAGCCATCAGATAACAAATCTTTCTTATAGTTATCATAAACAACATCTGCTAATTCATCTGTACCATAACCTTGGTATATTATCTTATGTAAATTGGGAATATCGCTTACCTCAAGATAATTTTCTTTGTAGCTATCTAAATCTAATAAAATGTAGTCCCCAACAGGCACTCGTGCACTTAAACCTATTGGAATAAAACCAAAGTTATAAGCAATTAGGATAGCTGCTGTAATAACAGAAGTAAATATCAAAACTTTTGTTGTTTTTCGTTTGACGTTAGCTTTAGGCTTCTTACGGGGTTTTTGATTTATTTTTTTATTATTCATATTCGTCTCCTCTTCATATTTTTGGTTATATTGACAAGCATTTTTGTCTATTGCGATATATAAACATTTTGTGTAAAAATAATCAAAATGTGAAAATTACATTATATCAAAAAGAATAAATTTTTTCTCTTAGAATATTTTAAACTTCTTCAATCTTTTCAACTACTAATTTTACAGCAACACCTAGTGGGTCCTCTTCATTTAGAGTTAAAACTCCTGTAAATTTATACTTATTTCCTGTTCTTAGAATATCGGTTTCATTGTCACTAAGACCTTCAAAATCTAATTCCAGAGTTGTTCTTCCGGTAACAGTCGACATAGTTGAGACAACAACATCATTCCCACCATCTAGATCATAGAATCCTTTCACAATTATTGGGGCTCCATTTAGGTGATAATTTTTATTACTAAGTACTTCTTCAGGGGTAAGATATTCTTCTTCAGCTGGCAAATTAGTAATCACAGTATATCCCGCAGCAATAACAACTATAACAAATAATACAATTAAAATAGTCCTCGTATCAAATCTTTTCCGTTTCGCACTCATGTTAACCCTCAACCTCAAATATCATGCTTATTTAAAATTCTATGGTTCTAAATCAATATCATATGTCTTTTCGGGATTCCTCTTATGTATTTCATAAGCTTGTTTTTCTGTCATAATATCATTCTCCACTAGTTCTAAAGTTCTTTTAGGGACAGTCTTAGGACCTAAAACTGCTCCTGGCCTACTTGGATCGTCGATATAATCTGTCTCCATCATAAAACGTGTACCCTTCTTAGTAGCTATAAAAATATTCTTTTTACTCGCTAAAACTGAAGGCATAAGACCATGATTTTCATTTTTTAGTATCAAAGGTGGCGAATAATGTTTAACAATCTTATGTGCTGGTAACCCTGCTTTTTTTCCTAATTCTACAAGCTCTTTACATTGACCTGGTGTTGTACTTTCTGTATGCAATATCACAGGAACATTAACATCTTTAGCTCTTTGCATGCCATACAAAATAATCTCATTTGAGTCCTCAATAATTTGCTTATCCACAGGAAAATGCGGTCGGCCTATTTCTCCAATTCCAATGCATTTTTTTTCCTCACAAATCTTTGCAGCTTCATCTATTCCTTTTTTCATAATATGAATAGCGGATTTTCTATCAAACTTTTCAAGTAGCTTTAGATAATCAACTGGATAAGGGCCAACAGTTACAAAAACACCAATAGCAATTTTTGAGCGGATTTCATCAGCCATTGCCAAGGTTTCTTGATAGCATGATTCATAACTTTTGTCTCGGATTACTAAATTTGTCATTGGAAGTTGACACAAAACAAAATGCGTACCACCCGCTTTTTTAAAATCTTTAATAGCATCTATAAAACGCCCATCTCTCCTCAAATGAAGATGATTATCAAATATTATCAACAGACTTGCACCTCGCAAAACCACTTAATGTATGCATTATAAAGATATTAGATAATATTTATTGATGCTATTTATGTTAAAAAAACTAGAATCTATATTTCCTATGTTTTCTAAAATAATATAATAAACCATGGTCTGCTTTTTCCCTTTTACCAGTTATCATTTCAATCATACCCTGAGCAAGTAGCCAACCGAAATAACCCATAAAAAATGTAAAAAAACCTGCGATACTAAATCCAATTATACTTTGCACATAGTCCCCTCCTCCAGTTAAAAATAGCGCAAATATACTAATGGTGAGAAACAAGAATATAAGGAGAAATACCCATCTCAAAGCATGAATTGTAACTCTCATTGTTTTAAGCGGGAGATCTTGAAACGGAATTTTTTTGTCCCTAATTCTCGATAAATTATTCTGATTGATTTTTCTTCTTGGCATACTTTTCCTCCTAGAAACTAAAATTTCGTAGTCGAGTGATCCCAATGAAAAGAAATGTAAGGTTGATATAAAAAATTGTTTCGTAGATAAATATGCAGATATAACACAGCTGCATATGCATACCAAATAAGTATCATAAGTAACGTAAAAATTACTTTTAATATTATAAGCTTTCAAAAGATTTAATAGTTAAATGTCAATTTAACGTAAAGTGCAGGAGAGGTTATGAACCCTAGTGAAGAGGATATAGATGATGATTTTTTTCTAGATATGAGAAAGAGTAAAAAAGCTGCAAAAGAAGATATGTTAGATGAAACATTCAAAAAAGCTGAAATGTTAAGAGGGCTTCAACCTAAAGAAAAAAAGAAAATTATCAAAAAACCTTTCCTAAAATTAGGATTTATTTTAATTATTATTGCAGCTATATCTTTATTTGCTATTAATTATTTACCATGGATGTACGTAAAATTCGATACAGATTATGGACCGATACAAGAGGTTTTTAATAGAGATTTTGAAAAGGGATATTATTACGATGAGATCGATTATATTTTTGATTCACCGTGTGCAAATTGTAGCAATAATAGCAAAAGCTTTATCGGACTTACTAAGGATGATTTTATCAATATACCAAAAACAACGTCTTATGGATTCATTACCTTGGTACTATTAGGATTAATTTTCATAATATTCGAAATAATTGAAAGATGGCGTAATTTTTCTATAGAAATAGCTATTATAGTTCATTCTACATTTGCTGCAGCTGCCTTGATTGTTAGCGTATTTGTGATGTTCATCTCTATAAAATTTCTAAGTTCATATCTTGTACTATATTACAATAGGCCGTTTATTGAAATCTTTGGTGTCGATAATGTTATATTAATTTTTCCTGCACCAATTATTTTGATTGTTATTTCCTTTGCAAGTATAATGATTGCAATTATTCTAATGAAAATTAACTTTCATGAATTTGAGAAAAAATTATTATCAGAGAAAACACACTCAACACTTTCTAGTTTTAGATTTGGGAGTAAAACATGAGAAAGGGAGAAACAGCTAAGAAAGCTGAAAAGCTAACAATTTACATTTTAGTTTTAAGCATAATTTGCCTTATTCTCATGTCGCTGTTGCCTTGGATTTCAGTTGCGGAAAATGATTTAGTAAAACAAGATTTACATTTTAACTTTGAAATGATGAAGGAAAGTGGCAACGGGCAGATTATGGATTTAGCAAGTGATCTAAATCTTATTAACATTTCATTTTGGGCTTTAATAATACTCAGTTTATTGTCACTTCTAGGTACGACTATCCATGCATCTGGAAAATTTTCAGTTGTGGGACACATATTGTTGTTGATTGGATGTGTAACTTTTGTATTTAGCATATTTGTAATTATTCTTCAATTAATAATTTCACAAAACATTGGTAATATGCGTACTATTTCCGCATCAGCAATATATTCACCTATAAATTATGCGTACATTCTCTTAATACCCAGCTTTTTTATATTTATTTGCTCAGCGTTATATACCTGGACTGTTTTCGAACACTCGATACAAAAATTCAAAAGTTCAAAAAAGGCAAAGGACGATAAAAAAGAAAAAAAGACAGCTAAAAAACTCAGTAAAAAAGAGAGAAAAACTAAAGCAAAAGAAAAACCTGCCAAAGAAAAACCATCATTAGAACCTAAAATAGATGAAAAACGTGTAGAGATGGAACAATGGTTGACAGGGCAGGTTCAAGACATGGAAAAACAAGCTGCTGAAGAGAAGCCTACTGGACCAGAAAAAGAAAAAATATCCCAAGAACCACACGAGGAACCAAAAGAGACATATGTGTTTCCACCTGAAAAAACCGAAGAAGAAACAGAAGAAACAGATGAAGTGCGTGCATCTAAATCATTTGAAGACGCTTTATCTTCTGCAATTCAAAAAAAGCAAACTGAAGTTATATCTAAAGAGAAAAAAACCTCTGAAGAAAAAGAAGAAATATCACCTAAAATAGAAGAACCTGCAAAAGGGATATTTAGCGTGAGATGCCCTCAATGTAAACATATCTTCACTGTTAAAAGAGAGGAAGGCATCACAAAGATTAAATGTCCTGAATGTGGTAAAGAAGGAACTATAAAATAATGTTATTTTTAGGCGTCAGCGACTATCCTGATTACATCGCCATCTTTTAACTCGTGATCCGCACCTATTACGCGATGTGTACGTGCATCAATAGCTCGTATAAAATGGTCCCCTAGATCTGTATGAACCTTATAGGCTAAATCCTTAGCATTACTTCCACGTTTCATAAAATGTGCATCTGGTAGGATCCTACCTTCTTTATCTGTGAGATGTGTTTCATCTTCCACTGGATAAACAACTATTAAATCAAGCATTTTAACTGCTTCTTCTATGCATTTTTGAACGCCTGTTGATTTAAATTTATCTAATACATGGGTTTTTATGAAATCTAGTCCCTGTTTCTGTTTTTCGTTTAATTCCGATTCTTTTAAAATTTTAAAAGTTGAACTACCTGGTTTGTATTCTATCAATCCTTTTTTAGCTGCATTAGTCAACGCGAGTTCAGATTCTGCACTTGTTGGAACAACAATATATCCCTTTTTTCTTATCTCTTCAGCCTTTTTCATATGTGCATCTGTAGCAATATCACATTTGTTAAATGCAATTAACATCGGTTTACTTTCTTTTCTTGTATAATCAGATAAAGCAAGTAATTGGTCTTCAGTCCATTTCGATGGATTATCAACGTCAAGATTTAAGGTTCGGATTGCATTGTGAATATGTTCTTCTGTGATTCTGAGACCTGTTAATTTTTCACCTAACATGTTCTTTATTTTTTTACCTTCAACCTCACAACGTCGTGCAACTGTTTCCCAACTTTTTTTAATAATTTCCAAAAGCCAAAAGTTAATTTCTTTTTCTAAAAAATCGACATCATTAACAGGATCATATTTTCCAGGTCCACATGGATTTCCTTCTGCATCTGCACTACCCGAAGCATCAACAATATGGATCAAAGCATGAGCTTGTCTTAGATCATCAAGAAACTTATTACCTAAACCTCTGCCTTTACAAGCATCAGGAACTAAACCTGCTACATCCAATGTTTCTATTGGCACAAACCTTGTACCATTAATACATTCAGAATTATGTGGGGTACATTTAACATTAAATTCCTTACAAGGGCAAGGTTTACGAACATACATCACTCCACGATTAGCATCAATTGTTGTAAAAGGATAATTTGCTATTTCAGCATGGGCATCAGTTGCAGCATTAAAAAAAGTGGATTTCCCAACATTGGGTTTTCCAACTATACCTATCTGCATACTCATAATATCTACTCCAACATGTCTTTTACTTCATCTACAACATCTGCATCAGTTTCAAAACGTTTAACCTTCTCCGCTGTTTCAGCTTTAGAAGGAGTCATAAAAGATATGCCTCTTTTAGCTAATAGCTCGCCATTGACAGATGCAGTTTTAGACAGATAAATCTTGCCTCCAGTAATATTGCCAGCAATATGAGCTTTATCTTCTATTCTTATATCACCATTTGAGTTTATGTTTCCCTGAATGGTTGTTTTTTTACCACAAAAAACATCCCCTGTAGATTTTAATGTGCCATGGATAACTGAATTATCCTCAATAAATGCATTTCCTTTTAGTTCATAATTACCTAAAAGACGAGATTTTTTACCAACACGGAGATTATAGTCTACTTTAGATTTTTGGACACCAATAATTGAATTATTTGGAATGAAAAGAAACGTCTCAGAAATGGGAATTGTGTCACCTTCATTCTCCTCAATTTCTTCAAGTATTCTGTCTATCTCCTCACTGTGTCCCATTTTCAAAAGCTGTAAAAGATATATAAAAATATATATAACAACAGGTATCGGGCTACGAATATTAATCCAACCTTTAGCCTCAAATCCTTTCTCGATTTCTACACTATCTCCAACATCAAGATCGCCACTTAGAGAAAGTTTCCCTTTAACCTTTACTTTCTCTCCAAAATAAACATTTCCTCCACTTTTTACATTACCCCCGATACTTGAAAAAACATCCACTCTAATATCTTTAGCCGCATCTACATCCCCCTCGATTATCGCATGCTCTCCAACAAAAATTCTACCATCGGTTTTTATGCCAAAGTTTATCAGACAACGGTCGCCAATTACAACATCTCCGTTTGTAACAATAGTACGTTCTTCGAATTTAGTGTTATTAGGAATAACAAGAGTTTTTCTATCAAAAGCCATAGTAAGAAACCATAATACTTAACGTGATTTAAATTCAACGGCGATTAAATAAAAAACCACATGATTATTTAAATAGAGGATTTATTTTTGCTTCTTTTTCTTATTTAGTAATAGCTTCCAATCCCATATTCTTAAATAAAAGGGGATTAAACCAAATAGTAATCCACATAAAGCCAATATTAGGAAATATTGCTTCAAATCAGCAGATGTTTCCAATCGAAAGTAGAAATATAAAACAACAATTAATCCAACTATCCAATAACCAATTGTTAAAATTACAAGTTGCCTTAATTTCTTTTTTTCCATCCCATCACACTAACCATAGTAATCATTTGTTTTGTTTTAACATTTTTGGAGATAACAACAAGGGAAAAATTATTCTGTAAGCCACTTTTCATCTATTCTGATATAATTAGCAATTTCTTCAGGTTTAAACCAGAGGTTAATCTCAAACTCAGCAGTATCAGGACCGTCAGAACCATGCACAATGTTCCTACCAATAAACTGACCATAATCTCCGCGAATTGTACCAGAAGAAGCATTCTGAGGATCTGTTTTGCCCATCATAGTTCTAACTAAATCTATAGCATTGTTTCCCTCTAAAATCATAGCAACAACTGGAGAAGAAGTAATGTATTTTACAGTTGGCTTAAAAAAAGGCTTACCTTTGTGAACATCATAATGCTTTTCGGCAAGTTCTTTTGAAACTGAAACGAACTTCATTGCAACTATTTTCAATCCTTTTTTTTCAAAACGACTAATTATTTCTCCAATAAGACCCCGCTGTACCCCATCAGGCTTTATCATAACAAATGTTCTTTCATTTGGCATATAGTCACCTTATTGTCTTGAATAGATGGATATAAATCTCCTTTAAAGAATTAACGCTGTTTCTTTTAATAACTCCCAACCGAAATAAGCAATTGTTATAACTGAAATATTGAAAATAATATGAGCAAACAATGAAGAATACAAGTTCTTTGTTTTAAGAACGATATAACCAAGAATTATTCCCATCAACATAGGCATAATAACTGGGAAAATCTTACCATATGACATATGTGCTAGGCCGAATAAAAAAGCAGTAATGAAGATGGCTACTGTTCCACCAGCAAATTTCTCGACTTTTTCAAATAGAAAACCTCTGAAAAATATTTCTTCACCAATAGGTTGGACAGCTACAAGGAAAAATAATGATGGCCATGAAAATAACTGTTGAAGATCAGTTATATTACTCAAATCCTCAGGCTCATGACCTAGATTTATCAAAGCAAGTTCAATAACAAAAATTACAAAGAAAATAGTTATTGCAGCTAAAATACCCCATAGAAAAGCTGTATCGATATTTTCTAATTTAAGTTTTAAACGTAAAAAAATTTCTTTTAATTTGCATTCATTAACCATGATATACCATAAAACTGGAACTATCACTAATAATCCAAAAATTAGAGCGAGTTGTAAGATTAAAACCATTATTTCTGACATTACTCTAAGCGATTCCGATAATTCCTGAGTTTCTATAGATTGTGTTGATGGGAATACCCCAAAAAATGTTAAAATTGGTAGGATTATAATTATTATAAATGTAATTGCTAGCAAGACAAGTGCAAGGATGTGTAAGGGTTTCCTAATATTGAAATCCATAAATAACGTAAGCAATTGTTGTTTCATAAAAGTTTTTAAATATTGGATAATGTTACCAAAAAACATCGGGCCCGTAGGGTAGCTTGGTCGATCCTTTTAGCTTTGGGAGCTAGAGACTTGAGTTCAAATCTCAGCGGGCCCATCAGTCACCATTAGAAATCTTTCTTC
>Ga0209427_10000405_pt1 | contig 45553 bp, 41 predicted proteins | sample DeeMarSWOR136_30_FD_187465 | JGI IMG/M metagenome (GOLD analysis project Ga0209427, IMG submission 187465) | Marine sediment microbial communities from White Oak River estuary, North Carolina - WOR-1-36_30 (SPAdes) (version 2) | ecosystem: Environmental > Aquatic > Marine > Intertidal zone >...
ACTTCCGAATCACCGGCGTCCATTTGTTCGCCACATAAAAATGATCACTATCATCCATCGCTATCACCAGTTTTTCTGAGTCGATGTAGTTCGAAGATGGATCATCATGATGTCCGAAGTCCCTTGTGACTTTGCCTTTTTCATTAATAAAGGCAATTATTTTTTTGGATAGAAATGTGTGCAGCCAATTGTATAATGTCAGTTCGTTTTTTGATGTGATTCCTGCCCAACCAATGGCTTTATTGATTTTTATTATACTTTTACTATGTCCTTCAGGACTGAATCTCTGGAGGCGGAATCCACCATATTCAAATACTAAAAGATCTCCATTCGGAGCAAGAGCGACTTTACCGGGACCCAGAAGATCGCCAGGCCCTTGTCCTTTTCGCCCGATCTTTCTGACATATTCTCCAGTGCTTTTAAAAACTTTCACACAGTGATCATGCCTGTCACAGATGTACACAAGATCATTCTTATCGATCACCATGTTGGTGGGAGTTGCGAAAAATATTCTTTCGTCTTTCTCATCCCCGTTGCCCCAGATTCGTATCAACTTTAGATTGAGCTGACCTTTGCAGGCGTCGATTTCTTTTTTTGAGTTGTGAACAAGAACGGCTGGGTTTGAAAGATGAAAGAAGGTGAAGATAAATAATGTGATAATGATTTGTTTCACTTTATTGTCCTGTTATGGCCGTTTATTCCCAAATCATGTTGTATATGATTAGCTCCATGTAGCCGCTTTCCTTAAATCTGACTCGGAATTTAGGAGCCTAATGATTCCATTATTCTGTACTTAACGACAAAAGGAAGACCCTCCTCATCGCTTTCAGAAGAATAGAGAAAATCACCGTCGATTTTGACTATATACCCGTCAAGATTTATGAAAAAGCTGTCCAAAAACTGCTTTTCCTTTACTTCCTGTCCCATTTCTTTCGCATCCCTGTGTGAGTTAGATCAGATTTTCCAGATGATTTTGTAGCGTTTCACAACCTGATATCCTTCTTCATCTTCTTCTACGGTATAGATCTTATTGTCCAACCACGTTTTAGGAAGTACATTTATTAACGTTCTCCCAATATATTTTCCCTCGGAGTCAAAGATATCAACTGAAGTGTTCTTTTCGTTATCTCTTGCGTCTTCCAACACCAGCAACTTTTCTTGGTCAAAAAAGAATTTATGAAAAACAGGCTTATACTCAGGAATCTTTGATTGCTCTTTGACCGTATCTGACCAAAATTTTCTCTCACTTTCATCTTCTTGGAAAAAATGTTCGTTATAGTAATCTTCGACATCCTGTTTTGAAACCTTTCTTCGTTCATGTTCTTTCTCAATCTGTCGAATCAATTTTCCATCAGGAGAAAAGACTTGAATCTTATATTCTTGAGAATCAGCAAGATAGGCATTGCCCTTGGAATCCATTGCGCAGCACAGCGTTTTTTGGAAAGGGATACTCAATGCCAGTCTGCTTCCCTGCTTGGTGAAATGCTGCATGATAGGGATAGTCGTAGAATATAAGCTCTTCTTGAACTTGAATTGAGGCGAATAAACATTGACCAAATAGTCAAATACTATGAAATCTCTCCCCGATTCTTTCGAGGTTTTGTTCATAATGAGTATTATCTCATCTTGGTTATTCACACCGACAATTTTGCCGACAGAATACTCTTCAAAGTTGGATGATCCAACGAAATCTCCCTGTCTATTAAAGACTGACAGCCGCTCGTTCCATACATCGCTGATATAAAGCCTGCCTTTGGTATCGATATAGATATCATTAGGCATTTGGAGTTCACCAGGACCCTGTCCTTTTCTCCCGATTGTTCTTATATAATCTCCATTCTGGTCAAATACCTTCACATTTGCCTCTTTGCTGTCTGATACAAAAATTCTTCCTGTGTCATCTGCTTCAACATCACTGACTCGAGAAAACATGTATTCTTTCCTTCCTTCTGCTTCTCCAATGGATAATTCCTCTGCCAAACTCAGTGGTTCCTCTCCAAACGGCGGTTCTTTAGGGTTTTTGACAACCATAACTCCATCCACTTCCTCAATCGTCCCTTTCCATTCTGCTTTTTGTTGTTTACAAGTCAGAAGCATAATTAAGGATAGAAGAACTATGAGTATTGATGCCTGATTTTTTTTGGCTTTCACATCAACCTCTCCCTTGGTTTGAATTATTAGTCTCACCTCATCTTATAAGCCACTCATTCCTTATAGCCGTTTTCGTTTTCTCTGAGAGGGTAGAGGCGGTCATTTTTGGCTGTGCCATATAAGGGAGAATTAACTTCTCTTGATTCATAGAGAGCTCAATTCAAAATTTAAAATGTTTGTAAGAAATATTCTTATTCTTTAGACTGATACCAAGACTCATTTCTAGCTTTGCAACGGAAATCTTGTAATCGACGATCGATTTGATTTCGCTTACTCTCGCATTGGCGACGTCTCTCTGATACTGAAAAAGCCATTCGTTTCCGACCAAGCCAAGATTGTATCTTTGCTCTTCGGCTTGCAGTCTTTTCTCTGCCAATTCCCTATAACGGGAAGCAGACTCGACCTCCTTCTCCCTGTTTTGAAGCTCCTTATACGCCTCCAGAACAGCGTAATATATTTCCTGCTCTTTCCTCTTTCTTTCCTTAAGTTTTTTTTCTTCCTCGAGCTTGGCCTTTGCCAGACCAGCTTTTGAAAAAAGCGTGTCCAGTGGAACAGTCAGGTTGAATGCCACGTACCAGTTTTTATATCTGAAGTTAAAAACATCCTCTAATGAATTGAACCTGCTTCCTTCGATCTTATCGACTATCTCACCCGTATAAGGATTATCATCTTTATAGACTAATATGTCTCCCGATTGGCCGCGGTACCAGAGGGAAGCGCGCAAATCCAACTGTGGTAGGAGTTGATTCTTGTAATATTTCACATCGAGCCTTGCGTTTTCGATCTCTTTCTGGGACATCTCCAAATCTGGGCTTTCGGCGTAGGCAATTTTCAGTGCATCCTCAAAGCTAAGATCGAGCTTTTCCAAAATGGGCTCATCCGTCGGGATCAAAGACTTGGCAGAGACAAGCCCTTCAGCCGGGAAGTTAAGGATGCCTTTGAGCCTGTCTTCATATGTCTCGACCTGCGCACGAGACGATATAACCCTATTATCATAATTGGCCACTTCGGTTTCGGTACTCAGCACTTCTAAAGGAGACTTGACCCCGATCCTTTCTGCCTCTTTTGTAATTCTCAGCCGCTCTTCGGTTTGGCTCAGGATCGCCTCATTCACGCTCAGGCTCTCTAAGGCGTAAACCAGGTTCCAGTATGCTGACTCTACATCATAGACCTTTTGAATGAGGCTGGATTTCAATCCCGTGACAGATATTTCGCTCATGTTTCGGGCCTTTTTGATATCGATGTTGCTTTTATTCATCGATCCAAATCCTCTGAGAATAGGCTGGGTGAATTCGAGGCGAAATTCTGCGGTGTAGCTCGGGTTTACCAGGGTGAGTGCCCTTGTCGTATCACTGCTGGCACTGAAGAGAGTTAATTCGATATCTCCACCGGTCACTACCTGTTGTCTTAATAGAAAATTGTAGTTCAAATTTTGGGTCGTATAATTGGTGCCCTCGACTGCCCAATTCGATAGGGAGTTGTAGCTGTAATTGGAATAGCCAAAACTGAACTGCGGCCAGTAGATTTCTTTAGCCTGACTGATGGATAATTCAGAAATCTCAGGATCATATGCCTGGACAGCAATATCCAGATTATCCTCCAAGGCTTTCACGATACAGTCCTTGAGAGTGAGCTGGACTTTCTCTGTGGGCTTTTCCTGTGAATACAGATGACCAAAACAGAAAATAATCACCACCAGAAATATTGTTGTTTTTTTCATTGTTTTTCCCTCCCAGTGTTCGTATTTTTAATGGTAACCCTCTTCACATCTCTTTCGATGCAAGATAAAGATGATCAAAACTTCCAGGTGACCTTATAACGCTTGACGTATTGGTAGCCGTCTTCGTCTTCTTCTATAGCGTAAAGCTTATTCCTTATGATGAGGAATCTTGCTTTTAAGGGGATCTTTAGGATGTATCTGCCCTCTGAGTCAAATATATCATAATAATATCTTTCTTTCTCAGGCGTTCTTTCATTCGTGTTAACATAGACTCTTCCTTCATCATCCGCTCTCAAGGTGCGAAAGGGAGGGAAGTACTTGGGAGCAGTCGCATTTTGCCTCAATTCAGGCGGATATTCTGCGATTGCCTCCTCCTTATCCTGCTGTGTTATTTCTATCCGTTTATACTCTTTCTCGATCCTTCTTACTAAATTCGCCGAAGAATCATAGATTTTGATGATATACCCCTCTTCTGGATAGCCGCAGACAATCTGATTGCCGTTGATGATGTCCCATCTCAACAAAGTGAAAAAGACATTTCTCTTTCCCGTTCTCCTCATTTCTGCACTCGGCAGGGGGGAGGTGCCGTATAAATACAATTCATTCAATTCAGGGTCATATTTCTTCAGCGCATACACACCCTCATCCCGGACAATACCGAATCCAAAGATGTTTCCATCGCTGTCTATTTTTACTGTGGTGATCCGAGCTTTTGCCAGCGGGACGCTCTTTATGTAATCACCTTCAGGAGTGAAATACGTGATGTTGTTCATGTTCCCCACAACAACTTCATTGTGGCTTGAGTAGATAAGTGAACGGGGGAGAAAGAGTTCTCCTGGCCCCTGGCCGGGCCTACCGATAGTCCTTAAGTATTCGCCGTTGTTGTTATACACCTTGACGTGCTGGGCCTTGTAATCCAAGATATAAATATCTCCGATATCGCTAACGGCAACTGTGTAAGCACCCTGGAACATGTATTCCTCTCTTCCTTCTGCCTCTCCTATCACCAGTTCTTCTTCCAATCTAAAAGCCTCTTCGCTGTAAAGCGGCTCAAGCGGATTCTTGACAACCGTTACTCCGTTTATCTCTTCTTTTGTTCCCTTCCATCCTGTCTTTTGTCGGCTGCAGGAAAAGAGCAGCAATAACAAGCTTGATAACAATAAGGCGAGAGCTAATGTAGTTTTTAGTCTCATGTTAATCTCTCCCCGTAAGTAGTAACCCCTCGCTTTTAAGGATAAAACCGAAAGGATGTTAAGTCAAACCACTTCTATCGGTAATTCTGGGGGAAGCTGTTGCCTTTTTAATATTTTTAAAGTTATGATAAAATCTATAAAGCCAAGAGGGAGGTTATTATGAAATCCTCGATGAATTTAGTGGTTGTCATTTCCATTTTTTTTATTTTCCTCTCAGTTCATGCAGCAGAGAATCGAAATCCTCAATGGAAAGGCACGATTGAAGAAGAAAATGGAGTAAAAGTCATCAAAAACCCAGATAAGCCGCTCTATGGCGAGATCACATTCGAACAGGAAGAGGATATGGTCATCGGTAACGAGAACGATGAGAATTCCAGATTCTATAAATGGCTTTCCCTAGATGTTGATCGGGATGGAAACATATATGTCTTGGACCGGGGGAGTTTCAGGATTCAGAAGTTCGATAAAAAAGGCAAATATCTAAAGACGATGGGAAGAGAGGGGCAGGGACCCGGAGAATTTTCCCAGCCAAATTATATAACATTGGACGAAGAAGGGAATGTATATGTCAAAGACGGAACCAAAGCACACATATTCGATAGTGAAGACCAGTTTTTGAGGTCTTTTCCAATTCCCTTAAACAGCGATTTTTTTAAGATAACCAAAGAGGGCAACTTTCTGGGAGAAAGAATGATTATTATGCCCCCGGATGAATTATCTGAAGATGTTGTTCTTATGAATGATAAAGGCACTGTATTGAAGGAAATCGCCAGTTTTCCTTCGATCAGGATGGATTCCATGTTCAACCGGAAGGATAGATTCGCGATACATGTCCCGGAGCTATGTTTTTGTCCCAGTATACAAGATTATGCAGTCTATGGATTTCCCTCTGAGTACAGGTTGTTTGTGGTTGACTCCAGAGGAGAAGTCAAAAAAATCATTATAAAGGATGAGCCTGCTGAAAAAATCTCAGGCAAAGAAAGAGAAAAGATTATTGATGTGCTGATGGACAACATAAAAAGCAGGAAATCTGCAAGGCAGGAACCAAGAGGGGAACTTGAGAAGAAGGTATTGATTTCAAAATTCAGGCCTTTTTTTGATGAGATCAGATTGGATGAAGAAGGCCATATATATGCAGAAAAATTGAAATCCTATCTGAGTGAGGATAAAGGATACGAATTCGACTTTTTCAACAATGAGGGACACTATCTATACAAGGTGAAAATCCCAGAAGGGATTTCAAACTTAAATGTTATAAAGTGGGGATGTGTTTTTAGTGCACCTTATAATCGTAAAACAGAGTATTTCCAGGTCAAGCGCTACAAGATCAAAAACTGGGAACAGATAAAAACACATACCCATTTTTAGATTTCCAAATTTTGCTCCACTTGGCTCTAGGTCTTCCAGGGGCGGGACGAGACACCTAATCCCACATCATCTTATAAACCACCAATTCCTTGTAGCCGCTTTCTTTCTCTCTGATGAAATACACGTGGTCCTGCACAGCTTTGGCATCAAACGGTAGACGGTCACCGCCATTTGCCAACTTTGTGTTTGCGATAAAGACTCCCTCTGAGTTGAAAATGTCGTATATGTATTCCCCGGGATTTTCCCCTGGTTCATAAGTCATCACATACAGGCGGTTTTGTTCATCGGCGAACATGTACTGAAATGCAGGCCAGTGATCGGGGAAATAATATTTATCTCTCAAGGGGTAATCCTTGGGGATGCGTTCCATATAGGCTTTTTTAAAATCCTCGGACATGATGACCGGTTCATAGACTTTCCGAATCTTTCGGACGACAGTTCCTGTGAGATCATAGACCCAGATTTCATACCCAAGGTCGAGTTTTCCTATATAGAGATGATCCGGAGCCGGTTCCCAGACCCAGCGATTCCCGGAGACCTCGATCCGTTCGGCTCTCATCGGGTTTGTGGATTGAAAACTGTAGAATATTTTAAAGTCGCTGAAATCCGGGCTGCAAAACCCGATGTGGTTATCAAAGAATTCTGATTCGTAGTCTTGGTCTTGCCTAAATGCAAGGTATCTGCCATCTGCATAGAGCCTCATGAGACTGTAATTTTTTTTCATCTGTACATCTCTGAGGAAATGACCGTCTCTATCGTAGATGGAAAATCTGGCTTTGCCGGGATCCTTGATTAAGAGTTCGTTGTCATTGATGAGCATCACTGTTCCGCCCCACTCAATCTCGCCTGGGCCTTGGCCCCTTCTTACAAACGAACTTACAAATCTGCCCTGACTGTCGAATTTGCAAACATAATTTTCATTACTGGTCCAGCGGATAATATAAAGATTGCCCTCTTCATCGACATCAAATGTTTCCATGTCTACTAGCCCTATCTTGGCGATTTCATCATTTTCTGTATCGATTGTAAATTTTTCTTCCAAATGCAGACTGCTTAGTTCACCCTTGATTTGGTAAGGTTCCAGATGGTTGATGACAACCTCCACTCCATCTTCAATAGTTCTCTCGACTTTCTCTTGTTTTGGAGCACAGTTGAGAAGGATAGAAAAGACCAAAACAAGAAAAATCAGTTTTTTCATCTTCCCCTCCTTGTTCATGTTATATTGTAAATAACATTCTAGAATATTCCAGACTGAGCTACTCTTCGAGCCCATGCATTTGAAAGCACTTCACTACAAGGAAATCATCTTCGGTGCGCACGATTGTGTAGGCTTTTCCCTTCCGCAGCTCATAAATATGGTGAGGGACATGAACTTGTTTCAAATAGACACCTTCAGGCGAAAAAATATCATAGATCGAAAACTCTGTGTCTTCTTCCGTATACTGTCTAAGCCAGAGATTTTCCTCGTCATCAAAAAAGAAATATCGGCTGTAAAAAGCAGGATAGTATTCTGGATGCCCCTTGTCTGGCGAATATTCTGGATGTTTTATTGGCGTGAAATCTCTGCCAAATTTAAAAAGTAGATTATAATCCAGGTCATAGACACTGATCGAGTAGTCCTGGTTGTATCCCATGAATAATCTCTGGTCAGGGCTTATCATCCAAACCGTCCTATAGGCCTCATGGGATGTTAAGCTTAATGTGGATATCCCTCTTGAGGTTTGTGTGACCTTTCTGAGTTGTTTCTCGGCCCTGTATTTGCCAAAATCAAACCTGTTTTCTCCGTTCGCATCAACCCGGAAAACAGTTTTATGTCTTTCAATCAACTGAGAGACATTGAATATTTCTGGCTCTGGAAAATCTAATGCGCTGAGATAGATTCGGCTGTTCGCATCTACATCGAGTTCATAGCAGAATCCTTCGATACGAAAACCCGAAATATACGATCCATCGGTATCGAGTATTGATATCCTGTGCTGCCGGCTGTCTAGAAGGACAATCCGGTCATTTTGTCCGATCTTGAAATCGGCTGGTGTGTCGAATTCACCCGGACCTTGTCCTTTTTTCCCGACGGTTCGGACTTGATTTCCTGACTGATCGAACACTTTAATGTTTGTATTGCCCCAATCCATTACATAAATAAATCCCTGTGAATCCAGTTGGAGATCGATGGGGCGGTTGAGTACAACCTCAGTGTACTCACCACCATTCCCTATGGAGAACTCTTCATCGAATCTATATTTAATCACACCCTCCTTAGGAAAAGCTGGATTCTTTACAGTTTTAACTCCATCTACGGATTCTATGACCACAGGATATTCTGGAGTCGGTTCTTTTTTTTCATTTCGTTTGCATACGCCAAAAAATAGAAAAGACACGAATATAATAAAGGCCGTAAACAGCTTTTTCATTTCTTCCCTTCTTGAAATTATCAAGTGCCTTATTCCCAATTCATTTTATAAATCACTAATTCTTTAAAGCCGCTTTCCTTCTGCTGGATGCAGTAGAGTCGATTCTGTTTAGCTATCACAACAAGTTGAGTCCGGGATATAACATCCCAATTTCCATAGTTTCCTAATCCTAAGCGGGTGATAAAAAGGCCTTCAGGATCAAATACGTCGTAAATATATTCTCCATTGCGTGGACCTTCCTCAAAAGTCATGACAAAAAGTCGTCCCTCGGCGTCGTAGAAAAAGCTCTGGTAAGGAGGCATGTATTTCGGAAAATAGATTTTTTTCGCAATATCCTGGACAATTACATTGGGATGCTTTTCATAAGGGCCAAGGATTTTTCTTTTATACTCTTCAGACACTTCTACTGGAGAATATTCCTTTTTTATCTTCCTGAGCAAATGACCTTCATAGTCATAAACCAGTATTTCATATTCCTCTTGGTCATTATTCCCTGCGTATATTTTACCCTTTGAGATGGCCCACAGTATGAAGGACCTCTCAATCATAGTTCCCTTGATTTTTGCAGCACGCCTTTGATCCTCCTCCTTGTAATTCATGAGTTGCTTGATCTCTCTCATCTCATGATCATAGAGAAGCATGAGATTATCTGTATATGCACCATCTTCAGCCCTTCTGGCTTCTTCTGCAAAGTAATTGCCATTTTCCAGAGGGTAAACAACCCAGATCTGTGTTTTATAAGAGACTTCCTTAATCACTGATCCGTCAAAATCGAAAAAGAACAGTTTTCTTGGGAAATAATCGGTGATAACGAATTCGCCGCTTTCTGTAATAATTGGTAAGGTTGGAGCCTGCATCTCTTCTGGGCCTTGTCCTCTTTTAAGGAAGGAGCGTTGGAAAGTCCCATTTGAATCAAACTTATAGACCAAATTTTCCTTTGTCGTAAAAGAATTCCATAGATACATATTTCCATTTGGGTCAACATTAATTGCCATTATATCCGTCAATCCAAGTGCCAAAATTGAGTCATCTTCAGTATCGATTGTGAATTCTTCTTCCAGATGCAGAGTGCTTGGCTCTCCTTTTATCTGGTAAGGTTCCAGATGATTGATGACGACTTCCACCCCACCTTCCATAATCCTCTCGACTTTCTCTTGTTTTGGTCCACAGCCAGAAAGGAAGCACAGAATCACAACAATATAGATCGAGTTTTTCATTTTCGTCCCCTCCCTTATCTGATTCTAGTTTTCAATTGTGTGGCGTATGATTTTGACATAACTTCTGTGAATACAAACCTGCTTATCGAGAAACTTATGGGTGATGGAAGGTTAAGAGGGACGGGGAGCATGTCTTTTCCTTCGGAAGATGCAAGCAGCAATTTGTTCAAAATGTTCTCAACCTTCTGATAATCGTTTGTAGCATAACGCACAATGCCTTCTGTGTCGATTACGATATAGGCAGGAACAACCATCTTATGCTCCGGTAATCTGCCGTAAACCTGATATGCTGGGTTGCTATAGCCTTTTCCTGCCACCACCTGACGCCAGGGCAGTTGGTACTCGGCGATCACTTCTTTAGCTTTTTCAACACGTCCAGGCTCGTCCAGGTTGATTCCGATCACCATCAATTTTTCTTCGGAATATTGCTGAATGAGTTTTTTGATGTCGGGGAATTTTACAATACACGGTTTGCACCAGCTCGGCCAGAAATCCAGAAGAACAACTTTGCCTTTAAAATCGCTGAGGCGAAAGGCCTTTCCCTCAGTATCGATCATCCGGAAATCAGGAGCTTGTTTGCCGATAGCAGCGGGTTGGAGGTGGCTCTTCCTCAATTCGATCCAGCTTCCGTCTTCTGCCACAGCATGAGCTCGATAGAATTGTTTTCCGGCCGGAATCAGCTCAAAACCGTAATGAATATATTCCCATTTATCCCCTTTTTTCACAGCAAGGTTGAGAAAGTTCTGATTTTCGATATCCGTAGGTTCAAATATGCCGTCCAAGGTCGGATCTTGTATGGTTACTTGGTATTCCCTTCCATCCTGGAAAAATGTAGTCTGATAAGCATATCCAAGGCCATAAGATATCCGGGGAGGAGCGGAAGGATCGTATCCTGGAAAAACAAAAAAGAACAGGGGATGATATTCCCAGCTCCCATCCGAATAGGTTGCTTTGAGATATATTCGGGTTTGATCAGCATCTTTGTGGTCTACCGGGATTCTAAGCTCTTTTTCTTCATCATTGGTCAGGTCACTATCCCGGTCAGAGTCGACGATAATAGAAAGAGCATCTGGTGAAGAGGATCTTTTAACGATTACCAGAGTCTTGTTATGCATTATGCCGACATGGTCGTCTGAATCGAGATTTTCAGGCAGCTTCACTTGATTTTCTTGGATCTTCTTTTGCACGCTTTCCGGTGTAAACGTCACTCCATAGCCCCCAGAGGCTCTTTCCCTGTTTTCTTTTTTCATGGGAAGCAGAAGGTCGGTGGAATCTCCTTTTTGATCTAAAAGCTTATCGAGACTGCGCTCGGCGTTGGTGTAATCATTGGTGGCATAACGGACAATGCCTTCGGAATCGATCACGATGTAGACGGGAAATGTCATTTTACGCTCAGGAAGGAGGCCGAAGACCTGGAAAATAGGGAGAAAATATCCTTTTCCTTCCATGACTTGCTGCCAGGGAAGCTCGTAGTCGGCAACGACTTTTTTGGCCTGTTCGAGCCTGCTGGGGACTTCCACTGCCTCATCATCGGTAAGGTCATAATTGCGGTTGGCGTCCACGGTCAAAAAAACCGCATCTTTATCCGGTATTTTTTGAAACATAACAACAGTTTCATCCGAAGAGGCATAGCCGACCCGAATACCTGTGGGGCGCTCATCTGGCAATTTCACGTTGTGTTTTTCGAGCACCGCTTTGACTTGTTCCTCGTCAAATGTCAAAGGCATAAAAATGCCACTGATGTATTCATCGTTTCGTGCTAAAGGAATATGGATGGTTTCTTCTTTATCCGATGATTGATTGATCGCTGCCGTTACCCCAGACGGCAAGAGAAAATAAATAAAAAGAATGATTAATAATGAAGATTTGACTGTTCTCATAGGTTCCCCCTCTGAACACTGTCGGTACTATTATACTCGATTTAACCGGAGGATGTTAAGGCTATAAGGTGAAATTTGAGTGGAATTTGTTAACGGCCATAAATTATTCTGGAAGCAGTCTTGCTGAACGAGATGCATCAGAGTCTTCAGCCGTTAGTCATTTTCCACAATCCGATATTGATAGTATTTCACACCCCGCATTTTATCCAACAAAAATAGGCTGTCATTTTTGATATAGATATCGTCGACAAAATGATTGAGGGAGATTGAACCTAGAAGGATGCCATCCGCATCGAATATTTCCAGAATGTACATATCGGTCTCTTGGAGGTCGGTGTTGCCTTTGATTTCCCTGGTCATTCCTGTTTGGGATCCCCTTGTTATCGTATAGACTACCTCTTCCTCTTTGATCTGCCTATTCAAAGTCACAACCCAGACTCTTCCTTTATCGTCGACGGCAATTCCGACTGAACATTTATTCATGCGGGGTGAGTAAAAAGATTGACTGGTCGCGGTTCTCTCGATCTTGCCTTTATCCAGAGGCTTGGTGCTGTAGTTTATGACTCTATCTGATTTCCACAGAAGCTTTCCTTCCGAGGAATATTTGTCGATGCGGTTCTGGTGGGCAAAACTCAGATAGATAAAATCGTTCTGGTCAGTGATAAAATGGAAGACATTTCCCTTCTGGTTTAGAAGCCGATGTTTGTAGTCGAACATCTCTCCAAATTCCATCATGATATTGCCTTCCGCATCAAGCAGGCGTATCAGTTTTGGCAGCGGTTCATCATCTTTTCCCTCGAAATCGTATCCGAGGGTGCCTTTCATGGCCAGCAGGCCGGAATTCAGGGCATATGCTTCGCTGAGGGGATATGTTGTCAGCGTGATAGTTTTGCGAAGACTTCCCTCAGTGGAAAAAATCTGAATCTTTCTGCTTCTTGGGTCCGAAACAAGAAGGTTCCCTTCGGCATCGATGTCCAGCGAACTGGGGAAGTTGAATTCTCCCGGTCCCTGGCCTTTTCTCCCAAAGCTATCAAAAAATATTCCTTCAGGATCGAACTTTTGGATCCGGCAGTTTCCTGCATCCAGGATGTAGATGTTGCCAGTATCATCCAGGACAATATCGGAAGGCATGTTGAAAGCCAGATTCTCGTCCAGGGTGTCGATGTCTCCGATGGTCCGGATCAATTCGATTTTGATCGGAAGATTCTTGCCCCACCTTCCCCCCTTTTCATTGTGAACCATCCGCACGCCGTCGACTGTTTTGATCTCCTGGGCAGATGCCGACAGCCAGATGCAAAAAGAAATCAGCAGGAGGTGAACCGCTGGGAACGATTTTTTCATCCGTCCCTCCTTTTGGCTAAAAGAGAAACTCTATAATACTTTTATAATAATTAAATCTGCCTCGGGAATCCAGGTCAATTTAAATTCGATCCCTCCGTACGAATCAACTCTTAAGAATACTATAATCTAAGGGAATGGAGTTCCAAAAATTGCCTATACAACCAACAATGTGCACATTCCAGGGTGATTACAATCACCCAAAGTGTGTAAGGGGATTTTTGGTGACAAGTTGGGATGGCCGTGCTTAGCTTGCCATAACGTTTTCTGTCGGCCATTCTGGGAGGTCCCCTAAGCGGCACTAATTGTATGAACGAGTTCAGTTGCTTGACAAGAGGAGAGCTCCTGTAACAAAATGAACTGGAAGGGGCAAAAAATGATAAAACACAATAGAGTACATATTTCAGCCTGGATCATTGCAGCCATCTGTTTCTTTTTGTGCTCAGGTCTCTGGGCTAAAGAGGAATTCCAGGCAAGGATGTTCCCAGATGTGGGCCCGGGAGGAGCAAAAAAGCCCACGAAACTCCTGATCTCCGTCGACAGTTACACCAGTTCCGAGGAAGTCTTTCAGCTTATGAATATCTTTAACAACAGTGGCTACGAACAGTACAGAGCCGCTCTGCGTGCAATGAATAAGGGGATTATCCGTCCAACAGGTGGCCGTGGAACACGGATCATCCTCCATGCAGCCCAGAGCACGCCTACGGAGAAGGGAAGGAATATCATACTCGTTGCCGAAAGTGAGAACTGGAATCTGGGTTCCATCATAAGATTGGACAGTCGATTTCCCTATGTGGTCATCGAATTCAGCCTCAATGAAAAGGGGAAAGGAACTGGGAATATCTACGTATCAGCCGAGATTAAGTTTACTGGCGAAGGGACCATCGAAAGGGGAGATTACAACACCCCTCCTAAGCAGCTTCTTGGGGTCGCTGAAATTAAATAACATCCTAATTGTTATCTCATTGGTCAAAAGACAATCTTGATTTTTGGGATAGTTGACCTCAAGCATCGCCTTTTTTAATAGCATGGTCTGTTTCAACGGTGAAGAATTTATAGTCGTCGTAGAGAACGACTGTTTTTGATTGTTGGAATCTTCTTCTACCTCTGTAGATATAATCCTCATCAAGGGAAAATTTGCTCGGGAATCTGATTCCGTTCTTCTCAAAGCCATATTCTGCGAGCAGGGTTAGATAAGGCTTAGCTCCGAGCTCTTTTGCTGTTTCTTCCACGCGTTCATATCCTCTTATTGACTGCTGAAGCCACTCAATTTTCAGGATGCTGAAATCGCTTTTTCTCACCCAGACTTTTCCGGATAGATGATGGAAGGTATGTTCCGGTTTGAGCACGGCCTCGATGACTACCGTTTTATCCCCCTCAAATTTTTCTTCTTTGAGGATTCTGTAATCATGAAAGGTCTGCCAGTATGAGCTGAGCAGCCCGATGGGTCCCAGCACGATGTTTTCATGTTTGAATATCCTTGTCTTTAACGGGGCATTCTCCTCGTGTTTTTTCTTGCCGTTTTCCTCGATGAGTATCCTTTGTTCTTTGATATCGTTCCCCTTTCTGTAGAGCTGATAATCGTAGACATAGACTTTTTTGACAGTACTGGTGTAAGCGCGGGAGATCGACCCTCCAGGACCTTTAGCTATAATTGCAGACCTGCTGGATATCTTCTCTGTAATTTTTTCTTTGCAGACGAAAAAGAGTGCAGAGTTGCTCAGTCTTTCACAATATTCTGCACATTTCTTCAATATTGCTTCGAGCTCCTCCTGACCGGATGAAGGAGAATCGGCTTTCTGAGTGTAAACTTGGGTCGAAAAAACAAGGAAAATGAGAACTGAAAAAAATGCTCTCAGTTTTTTCATTTTGGCTCCCATTTATTATTTTAAATTTTGTGAATTCTCATGTCAAAGTTTGCCGGCGAATGGACCGGAGGGAAGCCGCAGACTTTTCATTATCTGTTCTGCAGAGCCGATGTTCCAATCGAAACTTCGGACGTCGTCTGGAAGCTCGACTTCGTTTCCGTATCTTCGGCGAGAAGATGCAGCAGATACTGGCCCGGCTGAAGCTCGGGAACTTCGATTTCGAGGAAAAGGACATCGGCCTCCTCCTGCGTGAGGCTGTTCAGAATACTGCACGCTAGGAGTATTTTCTTGTCGTTTCCCTTAGGCTCGAGCCAGGCTGAGAGCTGAAGCTCGGACTCTTGGATCCCCACCCAGATGCATCTCATCACAGCAAAGAGCGGCGATACTCCCTGCTCCAGCTCTCCGATCAGGGGAATGAATTCCTTGGACTGGAAGGGAAAGGTCTGGAAGAGCGAAATGCTCTTTGCTGCGTCCTCTTCATCAGGGTCAAAGACATGGAGATACTGGGCTTCCTGGCCGGGAATGAAGAGCAATGGGGGATAAAGCATCAGGTTTTGGTCCGCGGCTTCGGGCACTCTGAGAAAGCAGGCACCCACCGCGCCTTTTCCATTATCCAGGTTTCTGATGACCACCCGGAAGTCGTACTGGCCCGGCGCCAACGATGCAGTTGAATACTGGTAGACCTCTTCTTTATCATTCGTTTCCCAGTCGATCTCCATTCTCCTGCTGTCGACAATGTTCTTGTTTTGATCGAAGACCAGACTGATGAATTCGGTGTTATCTCCGACCACTTCCCGGATCCTCTGGACCGGGATCTTGGAAATGAAGAGAATGTTGAGCTCTTTTTTGCCGGAAAAGGGAAGGGCTGTCATGGGAAAGTTCAGGTGCTGCTCGAAATAGGCCTTCTCTCCCAGGGCAAGAGCCAGAAGGTGAAAGTGCTTCTCTACAGGAGAAAACTGGTTGAAAGGAAGAGGATTGAAATAGCCTCTTTGGGCATATACTCTATATCCTTTTCTTTTAACTTCCACCTTGATATTGTGATATCTTCCGTCCCAGGTGGATTCGACCGAGTATCCCAGGACGTAATAATTGCTGGTCGCATTCTGGATGTCCTCGGCAATCCTGGAGGAATAGTTGACATCGTGATAATATTTTCCTCCGGTCATCTTAGAAAGGTAGTCCAATGCGTCATCGGGGAGCACTTTGGCACCAGAGCCAGTGTTGACAGAAAAGACCGGGCTGTTAGCCGAGGCCAGTTCCTTGCCCATCGATCGGAAAGCTTCGCTTTCAGGACCGCCGTACATCACGACAGATGTTCCATATCCCCTCGAAAAGAGGATGATGTTTTTTTGACCGGGGATGTGACGAAGAGCCTTAGCCAGATCTTTGATCTTATTTGAGAACCTGAGAGATGCGGACCTATGTTCTGTGTCCGTAATTGATATCGGTCCCACATCAGCTTCCATTCCCATGACGCTGTGTCCAAACCTGGCCCATGAATCCCATCCCCCTTTGCCTCCCGGAACCGTTCGAATTTTCTTGATTGCAGCCCGCACTTTCTCATGGTCTGATGTCAAATACTCATGAAGGATCAATCCTCTTATAAAGGAGTAGGATAAGAGGGCGATTTCATCGCCCGGCTGAGCCTTGGTATCAATAAATTCGAGGGCGGCATTCCTCGATTTGGCGATCCCCGAAAGATCATTGTTTTCATAATCGATGAGAAAGAAAAACTTACGGTTCATGACTGACTGTATGTCCTGTGCTGGAGGTAGCTTGGATTCTATAGACTTCTCTTCCGGAACGTATAAAAAGTGCTTTTCGAAATCCGTGATGTTCTGAAGCTTGCCGTTGTCGTAGAGAACGAAATCGGACTTCTCCAGGTCTAGGGCCGGATTTCCTTCAGGGTCCGTAACATAGACCTGGACCAGCTTGAGAGTCACTGTCACTTCGTATTGAAGAGATTCTTGGGGCACTTCGGATTTTGATTGAGCAGAATGCGCTGGTATCTCGGAAGTTCCGGTCAGAAAAAAGAAGCTACAGATCAAAAAGAAAACGAACGGGATTCTTTTCATCGTATCTCCCCCCTCATATAAATACCAGCATACTTTCCCATCGTTTCCGAGGTCATTTCTTTTCTTTGAGCTGCTCGATCATTTTTTTTATCTGGTCTTGGTCAGGATTTATTCCCAGCGATTTCTCCCAGGCTCTCAGGGCCTGTTCCTTGTTCCCGAGTTTGAAATAACACTTTCCGATCGAATTCAAAACTGCTGCCACATCACCCTTTTGGGAGAGGGCTTTCTGATAATACGAGATTGCCTCTTCGAGCTCACCCGCGCTTTCCGAGGCTCTTCCGAGCGTGAAAAAGAGCCCAAAATTCCGTCTTTCTTCTTGGTCAAAAGGTGTGAGGATTTCTCTCACTTTCTGGAACTCTCTTAGAGCCATCAGAACTCTGGTGTAGCTTAAGGCGTAGTCCAGAGAATCCGGCTTTTTCTCATAGGCTTTCGCCAGTTCATCATGCGCCTTTTTTATTTCGCCCTTGTTAAAATATTGATTCCCCAGGATATAGGAATAGTACGGATCATCGGCAGGTGGATTGGACTGAGCAACAAGCCAGGATCCAAGAATAGGTTTGGTTGTAACAGTGAAGGCGTCTCTTTCGGTGAGATGCCTTTGCCCGTTTTGGTCGAGAAGAGAAACTTCCAGAGTGTAGATTCCGGGAGGGAATTTCTCCAGAGACATTTCTTCGAGAAAAGAGTTTCCGCTTCCGTATTCATCGATTTTCCTCCGGTACTTCTGGAACGGCTCCACACCCGAATAGAATGTAAATTCAAGTGTTCCTTCTTCCTTCAGTTTCTGGTTCAAGCCGTAGACCTGGAAGAACAGGTACAAAGTATCTTTTCGAAGGAGCGTGTTGTTGATTGATGGATAGATCTGAAGTCTTCCCACCTGAAAGGGCCTGTTCGATTGGCTGAACGGTGAATCCTTATCGACTTTTCTGGCCAAAACGAGCGGGCTCATCTGAAGATATTTCCCCTCAGGCACAGAGATCGTTTGTTCGAAAGAGGTGAATTCCTTGGTAACCATATTTTCCAACAAGAAGTTGATGGTGTAATCCCCAGGAATCATGGGCAGGGAATCATAAAGATGAAAAGAACTCTTCTCCAGTATCTTTAACTCATCCTCTCTCAGCTCGAGCGGGACATCTCTTCCTGATTGGAAGACTGTCTTTCCCTCTGGATCTGTCATACGAACAGATGTTCGCAGATTCGTAAAATACTTATCCTGAAAAAAATCCACAGAAAGGGTTTCAGGAACAATAACGTAGTTGACGAAGAAAAGCCCCGAGGGATCCTGAAGAATCCTCACCTCTGCCTGGTTTCCGATGTAATGAACGGAATAGCTGACTTCAACGACTGCTTTGTGCTCTAAAAATTCATAGGCATAATCATCGTCGACTTTTTTGTGTGGATAGGTCTCGACATCGTTTATAAGTACAGTAGAAGGAAGCATATATTCCGGGCCGCTTCTCCCTGGAAAGTTAGAGAGCGAGGCCTCGGCCAAATCGATCCCCACATTTAAACGTAAGATCATGTAAGCATCCCAATCTCTTTTTTCCAGATGAGTCTTCAATCTCTTTGATAGGCTTTCTTCTATCATAGGGCCTTCCCCAAGTTTAAAAAAACCCGGGCGTCTTTCTGAAAAGGGAACCAGACTTTGCGGCCCATCGGCAGCAGGGCTGTAAAGCTCATATTCTCCCGCTACATATCTCTGGAAGAAGAGAAGGCGAAAGTTTGGTGCCTGCCCCAGTTTTGGGTTACCCTGGTAATACCAGATCTCTATAGGGTATGTGTCTCCTGTCGAGTATCTCTCCACGTGACCAGGCCTTCCCAGCGTGATGTAGATTCTTCCTCTGTCTGTTCTCCAGCCATTTGTTGGGGTTCCTCGTCCGAATACTTTATTTGCATACTCGATCCTTCTATAGTGCTCATCCTTGAATTCATTCCTGGGAGTGCCCGGAGTTGGATCTCTCTGCCGCCAGAACTCCTCTATGAATCGATCCCTCTCCCCGTCATTTTCCAGCTTGAAAAATACTTCCTTTTCTGCAGGGGTGATGATATAGACGACTTCCTCCGCTATCCATTTCTTGTATTTTTGTGAGAGTGCAGGCTCCTGAATGGCGTAAAGAATTATGGGAAAAAGGAAAATCCCTCCTGATACTACGCCTTTAAAAAATCTTCCTTTCATGGTGCAAGCTCCATAAGATTTGTTTGTTTTCATTTTTCTCAGGTCTTTCTCGCTCCATCGCATGAAACCTAAAATTTAATGATCAATCCAGCCCGAAGGCTAACACCGCTCAGATCAAATGTCGCTTTTCTCATATTTTTAAATCCAGATGGCTCTTCCTTACAAATGGCCAAATAGGGATATTGTCCATCTTCCATATAATAAAGCTTTCCCTTTTCCTTCGTAGCAATATAATTACCGACATATTTCTCTTCAAAGACAAACTCTATGGTTTTTTCCTCTCCTTCGAAGTTGGAAATCTTGGCATATCTCCCTAGACCTTCGATGAAGAACACAGCTCTTCGGTTCAAATTGACTTCGACTCCGATCCCCCCATGAAATCCGAAAGATTTGGCCTTTGCCTCCTGAGAAATGCTCGTCATATCCTCCCACAGTGTGTTCAAGGCATAAGAATACTCTGTTAGATAGAGTGAGGGACCGCCACATAAGGAGATTGAAAATAAACGGTGAAGGGGAAATTTGAAAAACAGCCCTAATCTGATAGGCACAGCATTGATTTTAGGAGAGCTGCTGATTTGTTCCTCTGTAGGCAATTCCTTTCCCATTACAATGAGCAAATTATTCACAGTGGCATAGATATAATCGACGCCGAGCCCGATTCCTATTCGAGAGCTGATAGAGTAAATGATGTCTCCTGAGGCTTCGATTCCTGTATGAAATGGATTTTTTCTCTTATCTAACAGATAGCCTGCTGCAGAAAGGGAATTGGCCGCTGAATCGAAAAACCCGCTAGTCCCTCTATCTATATCCCCTGAGCCGAAATAGCTCAGTCCTCCGCTGAGTTTTACGCTCAATCCTATTCCCCGGAAAAATTCAGGTTCGACTTCCCAAAAATCCATTTCTTTGGAGATCTTTTCCTTAAGTACCTGTACGTCGCTTGAGTGAATATACCCGATAACCGTGAATCCTTTATCGTCGGGTCCTATGATAACCCTATACCATTCTCCAATCTTTTCGTACGAATCGAGAATCGTTCCTTTCGGTGCGATGGACACAACCGGGCTCTCAGCGTTTGGCTCACGGAGAACATTCGCTTTCTCAACCGAGATTTTGAGTTTCCATTCAGAGGCAACTGCGTTTAAGACATAATTGGTGAACAAAAAAAGGCACCCTACCAACAAAAGCTTGGAATGATTATGTGTCCTCATTGATTTCCCCCTCTTTATTTTACTCTCCGTTTACATATTTAGGCAAACTTCATGCCAAGTCAGAATAGATTTGTGACAACGGTTATGGAGGTTATTGCTGTCCTTAGATATGTCCATGTGTATCCAAACACATACAGATCTTTCCAACAGTAATCCCTTTTTCGGCTGCTATTAGGAAGTCTCTATGACCAAAAGGGGAAGTCCATGACTTCTGTTGACAAATGGGTCTTATCTATAATAGCTTTTCACTATCAAAAGGAGATAAAGGATGAAAAAAGTGATGAAAAGAGGATCCTTGCTTATCAGTGTATTCATATTATCAGGTTTCTTTATCACCAAAGCTATGGAAGAAAAGCCTCCTTATCCTGAAAAGAGCTTCTACGAAAAAAGTCTGCATTACACCAACAAAGGATTAGAATACTGGTACAGCAAAGAACAGGGCGGACTGGAGAGGCTGACGGGAATTCCTTTCTCCGAATTAAAATGCACAGGATGCCATGTTCGATCCTGCGATACATGCCATAAAAAAGAGGTCAATGGGAAGATCATATATTCACTAGAACCTGCGCGAGCCCAGGAAGTCTGTCAGAACTGCCATGGAATAGAAACTCTGGAACAAGCGGAAAAAAATAAAGAAGCTGAAGATTTGGACGTTCATTTCAAGAAGGGAATGAAATGTATGGATTGCCACACCGCACGAGAAATTCATGGCGATGGAACAGCGTATGACACTTTTCAACAACCAGGTGCAATGGATTCAAAATGCGAAAACTGCCACAGTGAATTGTCTGAAGTCCCAAGTCATGTGGTACATGATAACAAGCTTGATTGTAATACCTGCCATGTCAGAGATCTTCCTGCATGCTATAACTGCCATTTTGATACCAGGGTGAAGGAGGACAAGAGCATTTCTCTCCCGCTTAATAATATCCTCTTCCTGATCAATCAAAAAGATAAGGTTACATTGGCCAATTTCCATACATTCGTCTATCAAAACAAAGCTATGATTGTCTTTGCACCGGCATTCCCTCATTTCATAATGAAGGAAGGAAGAAAATGCGAGGAATGCCATGACACACAGATCATCAAAGATATAATAGCAGATAAGTTCCGTCCGATTGTGTTTGAAAAGGGCGAATTAAAGAACATAAAAGGAGTGATACCTGTCCTTGAAGGTATGAAATGGAATTTTGTGTTTTTAGACTATGAAGAAGGTAAATGGGTTCCCATAGAGAATCCCGGTGATCCATTGATCAATTATGGAGGCTACAGCAGTCCTTTGACTCGCGAGCAGTTCAGCAAACTGGAGAAACTTCCCTCTGTTTTTCCTTGATGGTGATTCTACTGCTTTTTATGCTGATGCTCCCGCTCGTTTGGATGTATACAGTTACTCCTCCCTTGGCCAGCTCAGCTTCGAGCTTCTGTGCTTGTGATTTTACGTGATAAACCGGGAACTCTGAGGAGATATTTCCTCCTGGGAGTACAGAGATAACCACATCCGCCCCTTCTGGGAGTGTAAGGATGACGGGCTCATAGGTTGTCAGGAGCTCAATCCGGCTGTTCTTTGGCAGGTTCTTGATCTGCTTGACCTCTATTCGACTGCTGCTCCCATGGACCTCGATCGATCCAGAGGTGCGGCGCAGCACCGCACTACCATAGGAATTTTTAACGCTCACATCCCCGGCGATGTCCTCGGCCTGGATGCTGGAGGAGCTTCCGTCTACTCTTAAGTTCCCTCCGACTCCTGAGACTTCGACACGGTCGTAAGATGTGATGATGGAAGCGTCTTTCTTGATGTCCGAAGCTTTGACGCCGGCGGACTGAGAGCGCACATCCAGCCATCCGCCGACACCGGCAACGACCACGCTGTTGTAGGAAGAAACGATTGTAACGTTCCCATCGACCTCGCGGACCGAAACGGAAGACGACGGACTCTCGATTTCTGCTGAGCCGTGAACGTTCGAGAGGATAATTGCATCGTAGGAACTGCGTATGAAGGCATCCCCTCCAATGTCGTCTGCCGTTACAGCACTCGAGCCGCTCTCGACTCTGAGGATTCCGCCAATATGGGCTACGGATACCGGACTGTAACCGTTTTCGATATGGGCATCCAGGGTAATATCCTGTGCTGTGACCTTACAGCTTGGACCTTTAATGGTAAGACGGCCCTTCACTTCCCGCACATCGATTTCTTCGTACGAGGAGGTGATTTCGCAGTCACCTTTGATGTTACTTCCTGTCACCTTTCCACTTTTTGAGCTGATCGTGAGGCTTCCGCCTATGGTGTCGAAAAGCACCGGAGCATAACTGTTCTCGACATGGACATCACCTTCTGCGTCTCTCACTTCAACCTCGCCGCTCGGATTCTTGATGTTTATGGGGCCTTTAAAACCGGGAATTTCTACACGGTCATAGCTATTGTGGAGTTCGAGCTCGCCACCACACTTATCCAACCTAACTTTTCCCGAGCGGTTGGCTATGCGAAGGTCTCCTTCTACCCCTCCGATGAGGATATTTCCATAGGCATTTTCCACCTCGAGGTTATGCCGGGCTGGGACGCGAATCGTCAGACGGGCCGAATAGGACAGTTGGAATACGAACTTATTCCCCTTGTAGAAGCGGCGGTAGATTCCCTCCTTAGGGGGTTTTCCAGGCTTTCGGAGCTCGTCCATCGGAGAACTCAGCCTGAGCCTGAGACCGTAGGCATAGGGTTCGAGGAAAAGCTGAGTCTCCGCCAGGAAATACTTGACGACCTCCTCGTCTTCGTCGCTCGCTTCGACCACCGCTTCGACTGTTACGGCATTTTCGTCTGAGGCTGTGATGGTGAGATCGGCAGAGTAGGTGTCGATGTAGAGCGTTTTTCCGGGTGCTGTAGCTGCTGATTTACTGAATGCCCGGGATTGTTTGTGTTTGAATACTGGGCTTGCCTCGGATGAGGATATTGACAAAAGAAAAACGCACACCCAAATGATCGGGAAAAATCGTCTATATTTTTTCATGTTGACCTCCTTAATTTCATGCCTTCACCCTCCAGACTCAAGACCTCAGCCAGGGTTTCTTTCTTGTCCTGGAGGGCGGACATAAGATATCTGCGGATATGGGCATTGGCAGGATTCAGGGCCAGAGCTTCTCGGCACTGCTCGATCTGGGCATCGATGGTCTCGAGACGGCTCCGGTAAAGGAAAACAAGGTCCAGATTGAGATCGGCCATGTGGGGGAGAGCTTGCTTTTCCAGTTCCTGGATGGCTCTCAGATATTCTCGTTCTTTTTGCTCCACTCGAGCCAGAGCTTTCTTTGCCAGAAGACCAGAGGAGGGAGTGGAACTTTTAATACCGAGATAAAGTCCGATCCCAACGACAGCGAGAAGTGCAGCCGCCAAAGGAGCAAGCCGCAAGAGTCTCCACTGGAGTGGTGGGTGTCCGAACGTTTGTTTCCCTTTAATTTGTAGTTCTGGTACGAACCGCTGTTCTTCTGCCATCTCTTTCCGGAGGGCCTCCTCGATGCGGCTCCAAAGGCGAGGGGCTTCGACAGGCTGCCGGAGGGATTTAGCCAAAGACATGACTTCCTCATCGAGCTCCAAAGCCTGTAGGCAGACCGAACAGGCTGCTGCGTGCTGTGCAAATTCGACATCATCCATCTCACCGCGGTCATATCGTTCGAGTTCCTCACAGCTCATGTTTTTCCTCCTTACGAGATGCAGAGAGCCAAGCGCGGAGCTTGGCCTTGGCCCGGTGAATGGTGGCTTTGACAGTTCCGACGTTTATTTCCAGAACCTGGGCGATCTCCTCCTGTTTGAGCCCTTCTACGGCAGATAGAACAAAACAGGCACGCATCTGGTCAGGAAGAGAAGCGACTGCCTCTTGGATGGAGTGGCGGAGTTCGCTGGATGGCTGATGGCTGAAACCTGCCTGGTCGAGGTTAACGGATACCTCTAGACTTCTTTTTCTGAGCATGTCATAACAGGAGTTGATGAGGATCCGGAAGATGTAGGTACTGAACCTAGAGCCGGACCTGTAGTGGTGGATTCCGCGGTAGAGCTTGAGGAATGTGTCCTGGACAGCATCCTCGGCTTCCTGCTGCCGGCCCAGCATGCGGAACGCAGTGCGCAGGAATGGTTGTTCATAACGTTCGTAGATCATGTGATAAGCCATCAGATCACCTTGCTGGCACCTCTGGACAACAGACTCTTCATCCATATAAATCTTTTATCCTTCTCCAGTATAAAACTGCATCTGCCATTTTACTCTCTTGTCCGTCATTTTGTTAGACGGTGAATTTTACAGAAACGTTTAGTCTGGAAAAATAGATGTTTTGAGGATCAAATCATAGGTGAGGGGTTGAAGGCCAATTCTATGGCTTCACAACCTCATGAATTCAAGGTCAAGCTTGACTTCTTTATCGATGAGCTGGAAGCAGTTTTCTATGTTCGACGAGGGAGATTGCCCTTTGTCTACCTTTCCACAAAGTCGAAAGCTCTGGAGATCGCCTACTTACTCAGAGTTATAATCTTTGTTGTGAATGCTTCAGGAATGATCACGATCGTTTCAGGCATCGCATCCTTGACTTTGTCCTCAAGCTCCCTGCTTTGACTTGATGAGCCGTGTACGGCCACTATCACGCTTGGATTAATGTCTTCGGCCATTTGGAATGCCTTCTGAGGAGACGCCGAGGGGGAAGGCATTCCTGTGGGGAGAAAGGCCAGATCCGCCGGGTAGTCCTTAAGAGGAACATAGCCCGAGTCGCCGCCATGAAATATGCTTATGTCACCTATTTTGATATGGAAAAGATCGATGGGACCCACGTGAATGCCTTTGACAGCACTGACCGTTATTCCCCCAATTGTATAGGTTTTCCCTGGTGCCGCTGAGGTCAGCTTATCGGATGGAACCGCCTCTTTTAAACTGTCAGCGACAGAAGGTTCGGCCAGGATCGGAGCATCGGTAGCCTCTAAAAGATCGAGAGTGCTCTCAGGGTTGTAGTGGTCTCCATGGCCGTGGGTGAAAAGGACCAGGTCGATTTTGTTCTCTTTCAGGACATTCAGCTCTTTTTCCTTCAGAAGATCAGCCGGGTCGATGATTATGGTGCCTTTGGATGTTCTGACGATAACACCGGAATAGCTCAAAAACATGAAGGCAACATCCTTTTCTCCGAGGGACGAAGCGAACACATCACTGATGTCATCGCCTTTCACTATAATGGAACCTGAAATAAAGAGAAACGTAAGAAGGATCATCATTGTCTTCAGCATTTTTTCCTCCTTGGAATTGTTTAGCCTGAATTATTCAGGTTATTCAGAAATTCGATACTTGACAACTTCAATTAAACCTTCTTCGTCAGCCTTTTGCAACCAGAAAGAACCATTTTGAATGATTGCTCCTGCAGGGAATGAAGAATTACCTCTAATCTGCACATTTCCGATGAAATTACCTTCAGGGGAAAAGGCATCGAAATATCTCGATTCTTCCTCTCTGTTTTTCCTGTAGGGCCAGACCAGTATGTTCCCCTCCGAGTCCACAAGTATCTGCTTGAATGCCGGCTTTAATTTCGGAAATTCCGTGTTTTTAACGATGGGTTCAGGAACTGTTTGCGTCGTTGTACCTCCTGAGGAAAATGTCATTCCACTGAAGAATGACTCTTTATCCTCGTCTGTCACTTTGACTGGATCGTACGAATGGGAGAATGAAGAAATTTTCCCTCTTTCACTATCATAGAAGTCTATCTTATACTCACTTGGATATCCTATAACAATTTTCCCATCCGGTGACACATCCCAGCACACTAATGGTGAAAAGGGCTGGATGATGTTGGTGAACATCGATTCGATCCTCATGAATTTGTTGCGCCAGACCTGTTGGGTATAGAGCGTCCTTTTTTTCTCCAGGTCAGGTGAGAATATTTCGATCAAAGAGTCCTGTGGTTTGTCCTGTTCTCCATAATAGATTTTTTCCAGCTCGATGACTATATTTCCATCGGTAAGAGGCCTCATTTTTTGGGGCATTCCTTCACCTCTAAAAATCTGAACTGATTTTATGAATTCTCCGTCTGGAGCCAACACACAAAGACGCCTGTTTCCCCAGTCCCAAACAATCAGGCGGTCATCGGTAACAGCGATTTCGAAGGGCATATTGAACTCTCCTGGACCCTGACCTTTCCTTCCGATTGTTTTTAAGTACTTGCCCGATGTGTTGAATTTTTTGATATTGTTTGCCTTATAATCGCATATATAAATATTTCCATCGTTGTCGCTCACGATGCTCGACACGCCTTCGAAAAATGTATCCTCTGGCATTGAAGTGTCGTCGATGGTTAGCTCTGGAACAAACTGGATACTACCGCTCTTATACATCTCACCCAGAGACTTTTCTTCCTTGGGTGCGGCATATATGAATAGAGCAGTAGCGCAAAACAATGTGATGAGACAAGATTTCTGAATTTTCATGTTTCCCTCCCTATATTTATACAATATTAAGAATAAATTATTCCCTTCCTAAACTTAAATTCTCTTCCATATCAAATTTAATCTCACCATAAAAAGGCTTGCTGGGATTTGTTATGATTTTGACTCCGTCCTCATATTCTATTTTTCCCTTCCATTGAGATTCTTCATGTGCAGAAGAAAATATAAAGACAGATAGAACAATAATCACCCAAACAAGCTTAATCGGTTGTTTCATGGTTCCCTCCCTGTCTATAAAAAAATTATACCACAATTAACTACATACGTCCGCATATTTGACCTCGATCAGTTGAAGAGGTCTACCTTCCCTGAAAACCAGCAAGTTTACTTCATGGTCAGGCTTCCAATAGAAAACGTCTCTTCCAAATCTCTGCATCAGATGGGCGGCAACAATGGATTCCACAAGTGATACCTTAAATATTGATTTGATCGAGCAAAAAGTTGCTTGTCCCTCTCTTTTTCTATAGAATAATCGGGTATATTCAAACATTTGCACCACAACAGTTTAAAAGATGCCAGAAAAAAAAGACTTTTATCAGTTGGAAAAGGATATTGTGGAACTCAAAGATAAGATAGACAAAATCCAGGACTCGGACGATCCGGGTAAAAAGCAGAAAATCACGAAACTAAGGGAGCAGATTGCAAAAGAGTGGGCCAAGATCAGCTCCCAACTTTCTCCGCTTCACATTGTCCAGATCGCCCGTCATCCCAAGAGACCTTACACTCTGGACTATCTTGAAGCTCTCACTGCAGATTTTATGGAACTCCATGGGGATCGAAGGGCCAAAGACGATCCGGCCATTGTTGCTGGATTAGGATTTTACAAGGGACGGACCGCAGCGTTCATCGGTCACCAGAAAGGACGGACCACAAGGCAGAGGCTGGCAAGAAACTTTGGCCAGCCCAATCCTGAAGGATACAGAAAAGCCCTGCGGGTGATGAAACTCGCAGAAAAATTCGGATTCCCGGTCATAACTCTCATTGACACCCCAGGGGCTTACCCGGGAATCGAAGCCGAGGAAAGGGGCCAGGCCGAAGCGATCGCTTACAACCTCAAAGAGATTGCCAAACTTAAGATCCCTGTCATCAATATCGTGATCGGCGAGGGAGGAAGCGGCGGCGCCTTGGCCATCGGTGTGGGTGACTCGCTGTTTATGCTGGAATATTCGTTTTACTCGGTGATTTCTCCGGAAGGCTGTGCAGCGATTCTCTGGAAGGACCAGAACGCAGTGGATCAAGCTGCCGAGAATTTGAAGTTTTTGGCCAAGGATTTGCTGGAATTTGGGGTTGTCGACAAGATCATCCCCGAGCCTGCAGGGGGTGCTCATGTCGATCCTGAACAGACGTTTAAAAATGTGGACAAGCAGCTCAACGCAGTCCTCAAGAAGTTGGAGGAGAAGACTCCCGAAGACAGGATCGAAAAGCGCTACCAGAGGTTTCGAAAAATCGGTGTCTTCAAAGAAAAATGAGCAAAAAAGACAAACAGATTGCTGCCATCAAGGGCACCAAAGACATCCTTCCTAAGGAAGCCAGGAAATGGCAGCGGGTAGAGGCTGCAGCCAAAGGGATTTTTGAACTGTATGGATACCGCGAGATAAGAACTCCGGTTTTTGAAGCCACAGAGCTTTTCGAGAAGGGAACAGGGCAGACCACGGATATCGTGACCAAAGAGATGTACACCTTTACCGATAAGGGCGGACGGTCTCTGACCCTGCGTCCAGAGTATACCCCCTCGGTCGTACGCTCCATCATCGAAAACAACCTTCACCTCCAGCCGCAGCCGCTGCGGTTCTATTTTATAGGCCCGATGTTCCGGTATGATAAACCTCAGAAAGGCCGCTACAGGCAGTTCCACCAGATGGATATCGAAGTCTTCGGAGAGAAGGACCCGGCGGTCGATGCCGAAATCGTGGAAATGGCAGATTTTCTCCTCGAGAAACTCAAAGTCAAAGATAAACAGATTCTGGTGAATTCTGTGGGTTGCAGAAAATGCCGGCAGGGGTACTACAGAAACTTGAGGGCATCGGCTGAGAAAGTCAGAGACCAGCTCTGTGAAGACTGTCAGAGAAAGATCGACACCAATCCCTTGAGGATATTCGATTGTAAGGTGGAAACCTGCCGGGAAGTGTCCCTTGGTTTTCCGGAGATCACAGACTATTTGTGTCCGGAATGTCAGGAGCATTTTGACAAATTCTGCTCCTATCTGGATGGATACAGGATCGAGTACAGGATAGAACCTCGCTTGGTAAGGGGACTGGATTATTACACCAAGACGACCTTCGAAATCGTGTCTTCTAAGCTGGGCGCTCAAGATGCGATATTGGGCGGAGGTCGGTATGATGACATGATGAAGGACTTCGGGGGACCCGATATGTGTGCCATCGGATTTGCCGTGGGCATGGAGAGACTGCTCTCCCTTGTTCCTTACAGAGAGAAAAGAGAAAGCTTTATGTATTTCGTCTGGCTGGGAGATGAAGCCAGAAAAGCCGGTATGAAACTGGCCCGGCCTCTCAGACGGGAAGGGATCGAGTGCCTTATCGAGCACAAGGAAAGGAGCCTCCGGAACCAGATGAGCCGGGCAGATAAGCTGGGCGCACCTTGGGTGCTTATCGTTGGAGAGGACGAAGTGAAAAAAGGGACCTTCCAGATAAAGAGGATGGACAGCGGCGAACAGAGAGAATGCAGGCAGGAAGAAATACTTCAAATCCTGAAGGAATCTGTCGGTAAATAATGTCTAGACCGGAGTTGCTTTGTCATGACGAACAGCCGAAAGGAACTAGTCCTTTAGGGCAGAGTATCTCGCTGTGGAGCGAAAATTGAAAAGAGGATAGCAAGGATGGAAATCGATAACCTGTCCGATTGGGAACGAACAGCCTACTGTGGGGATCCCCGGTTGAGCCATGTGGCACAAGAGGTGACACTTTTCGGCTGGGTCCATAAACACAGAGACATGGGGAACCTGGTGTTTATCGACCTCAGAGACAGGCAGGGAGTCGTTCAAGTCGTCGTGGATTCCGGCGATGAGGACCTTCTCCAGAGATCAAAAAAGATAAAGATGGAATACGTGTTAGGAGTAAGGGGTGTTGTGAAGGCCAGGGAGGAAAAGCTGCGCAATCCTCAGCTTCCGACAGGGGACATCGAAGTCCAGGCTAAAGAGATCAAGGTCCTGAATGCTTCGGATGTAACGCCCTTTGTGGTGGCCGACCCGCCCCAGGCAGCAGAGGAACTCCGGTTCAAACACCGGTACCTGGATTTGAGGCGTCCTTCCATGCAGCGCAATTTCATGCTCAGGCATCAGGCAGCCCTTGCCATCCGTAATTTTATGAGCCAGAATGGCTTCTATGAGATAGAAACACCCTTTTTGACCAAATCTACGCCTGAGGGAGCCAGAGACTATCTTGTGCCCAGCCGGGTGTACAAAGGCAGGTTTTTCGCCCTGCCCCAGTCTCCCCAGCTTTTCAAGCAGCTGCTGATGATCTCTGGTTTTGACCGGTATTTTCAGATCGTCCGCTGTTTCAGGGATGAAGATTTGCGGGCGGACCGGCAGCCCGAGTTTACCCAGATCGACATCGAGATGAGTTTTGTCCGGGAGGACCATGTTTTTAATCTTGTCGAAGCTATGATGGAGGCAGTGTTCGAAATCATCGACGTCAAGGTCGAGCGGCCCTTTCCCCGCTTCACCTATGAAGGGAGCATGGAGGCTTACGGGACAGACAAGCCGGATTTGCGGATCGGGATAGAAATTCAGGATTTGACCGATACCGGTTCCCGGATCGATTCCCAGATCATTCAAGGAGCCCTTTCTGCCGGAGGAGTTTTGAAGGGATTGTTGATCAAGGAAGGAGCAGACTTGTCCCGCAGCCAGCTCGACAGTCTGGGCCAGAAAGCAAAAGATCTGGGTGGCAAAGGGATTATCTGGATTAAAAGGCAGGATGGATTCAAATCGAGCCTGAAGCTGAATGAGGGCGATTTCCAGCGTATTTGGGATAAACTCGGCGGATCAGAACAGGATCTTGCCCTTTTGGTGGCGGATGAAAGGCCGACAGCGCTCAAGGTTCTAGGGGAGCTGCGGCTGGGTTTTCTTCCCGGTGGAATAAAGGAATCGAAGGTCTTTAAATTTGCCTGGATCACAGACTTCCCCCTTTTCGAGTGGAGCCAGGAAGAAGAGCGCCTGGTTTCGATGCATCACCCTTTCACTTCGCCCCATGAGGAGGACCTGGACCTTTTGGAAAAGGAGCCTCTTCGAGTCAAGGCCAGAGCGTATGATGTGGTTTTGAATGGTGTGGAAATCGGTGGAGGGTCGATCCGAATACACAACCAGGATGTACAGAGGAGGATCTTCCAGGTGCTGGGACTAAGCCAGGCGGAAGTAGAGGCTAAATTCGGCTTTTTTCTCGAAGCGATGCGGTACGGCGTTCCCCCACACGGAGGGATAGCCCTGGGTTATGACCGCATCGTGATGATTTTAGCCAGGGAGGAATCCATTCGGGATGTTATACCCTTCCCTAAGACCACGAGTTCCTTATGCCTGCTGACGGGATCTCCTTCTGATGTCGGAGGGAAACAGCTCAAGGAGCTCGGCCTGCAGAAAAAGACCGACGATTAGATGCAATCCTCGTTTTTAAAGATATTCCTTTTCCCCTTTTCTCTTTAAGGTCTCGACAATATCTTTTACTTTTTGGTCCATATCCTTCCGACAGATAAGGAGGACATCCTCGGTGTCCACCACGATCAAGTCCCTCAGCCCCACCAGAGCGGTGAGTTTATCCGGGCTGTACAGGAGGCAGTTTTCAGAGTCCAGGACAATGTTCTCACCCCGGAGTGTGTTGCCGTGGCTGTCCTTGGTCCATATTTCAGTCAACGAAGACCAGGCCCCCACGTCCGACCATCCAAAATCTCCCACACACATCCACACAGGATGGGCCTTCTCCATCAAAGCATAGTCGATCGAAATAGAAGGGATCTCTTCGAATATGGATAAGAGCATGGATTCATCGTTTGCTTTCAAGGTTTCGATCATTTTTCCCCAGTAGGAATAAAGGTCTGGAGCATACTGTTCGAGTTTTTCAGGGAAAACCTTCGCCTGCCATATAAACATTCCGGAGTTCCAGAAGTTGTTTCCTTTATATAAAAAATCCTTGGCCTGTTCGAGACTGGGCTTTTCTTTGAATCTTTCTACCGGATAGAAGGTTTCCTGAGAAATGTCCACACTATCTGAGCGGGAAAACTGGATATAGCCATATCCCGTTGCGGGGTAGGACGGAGGAATCCCGAATGTGACCAGATGGTCTCCATCGAGGACCGCCTGGATCCCGGCTTCCAACTTTTTGAGAAAACGCTCGGAATCCTTTATCAGATGATCGGCTGGCAGGGCAATCACTGCTGTTTCAGGGTTTTGGAGATAAACAGCCGCTGTGGCCAGGAGGAGGGATGGAGCTGTGTTCTTTCCCAGGGGTTCTTCCAGAAGATTTTCTTTGGGGATAGAGGGGAGCATCCTGTGGATAGTCTGAGTCTGGTCGGGATTGGCAATCGTATATATGTGTGAAGGAGGAATAAGGGGCAGAAGACGGTTGACAGTTTCTTCGATCATCGTCTGAGCGCTGATAATCGGGAGGAACTGCTTGGGTTTTTTCTTACGGCTCAGGGGCCAGAAGCGGGTTCCAACCCCTCCTGCCATGATCACAACGCGAACATCCATTTGATCCTCTCTATCTAAGAAATTATATAAAAAAAGACACAGTCAGGGCTGTAAGACCTGCGAGGAAACAGTAAAAAGAAAAGGAGTAAAACTTGCCTCCTTTGATGACAGATAACAGGAGAGTCAGGGCCAGGTAGCCAAAAATGGCTGAAACCAAAGTCCCGACAAGGAGCATCGACCAGGGCTGTGAGCCTTTGTCGATCTTTTGGAATTGGAAGATAGCAGCTCCAAGAATGGCAGGAATAGAGAGAAGAAAGGAGAAACGGGCCGCTTCCTCCCTTTTCCAACCCAAGAAGAGAGCTCCGCCAATGGTTAAGCCAGAGCGGGAAAATCCCGGGACAATCGCAGCTCCCTGGAGGATCCCGATAATCAGGGGATGGAAGAAGAAATTTCTTTTTCTCTCTCTGGTGAATTTCGTCAGGAGAAGGTAAATTCCTGTTATGATTAAGGCCAAGCCGACTGCTCTAAGGCTGGCAAACAGAGATTCAAAAAAATCGCTGAAGAGGTATCCGATGAGCGCTGTGGGAACTGAAGCTAGGACGAGAGCAAAAATCATTTTTATTCTTGGGTCAGATGAGAATTTTTTTGGGTTCCGGCAGAAAAGCCAAAAAGCATGGGCAAGGGCGAGAATGTCCCGGCGAAGGAATACAACCAAAGAGAGGAGCGTTCCCACATGGAGCATCACATCGGCAAATATTTGAGGCTCCTTCAGGCCGAAAAGGTTTTGGAAGAGCACAAGATGCCCTGAGCTGCTTACAGGGAAGAATTCTGTCAGGCCTTGGAGTACCCCTAAAATAGTGATTTCTATTAGACTCAAGCGCTCTCCAGGCTTTGTATGGCCCTCTCAACGGTCTTTTCGACCTCTTTGCGGATATCCGCCAGATCCTGTTCGGTTTCGGCCTCGAAGCGTAGGACGAGAACCTCCTGTGTGTTCGATGCCCGGACCAGCCCCCAACCTTTAGGGAATTGAGCCCTGACTCCATCGATATCGACGATGGGATACTTCTTCGCGAGTTCTCTTTTGACTTCCTCGACAATCTTGAATTTGACCGCATCCGAAGCGTAGACCCTGATTTCCGGTGTGTGGTAGGTAGTGGGGAGATCGTTCAACATCTCGGAGAGCTTCTTTTCTGAGCGGGAGAGGATTTCTAAGAGGCGAGCCGAGGAATAGATAGCATCATCGAATCCAAAAAAGCGGTCAGCGAAGAAAATATGACCGCTCATTTCACCTGCCACCAAAGCTTTTTCTTCCTTGATTTTTTTCTTGATCAGGGAGTGGCCTGTCTTCCACATGATCGGACGACCGCCGAGTTTTTCCACCTCTTCATACAGAAGCTTGGAGGCTTTGACTTCACTGATGACAGGAGCGCCGGGATTGGAGGGCAGGATATCACGGGCAAATATGATCATGAGCTGATCGCCCCATATGATATTCCCCTTGTCATCGATCACACCGATTCTATCCGCATCCCCATCATAGGCGATCCCGAGGTCTGCCTGGGACTCTGCGACTGTCTTTATCAATGTTTCCAGGGCTTCGGGCAGGGTCGGATCCGGGTGGTGGTTGGGGAAGCGGCCGTCCATCTCACAGAACAACTCGGTGACCTCGCATCCGAGTTTCCTGAAGATGGGAACGGCAACAGCGCCACCTGTTCCATTGCCGGCATCCACGACAACGTGGAGCTTTTTGTGGACCTTAATATTTTCAAAGACATAATTTTCGTATTCAGGTATGATGTCGTAGATTTCTTTTTCCCCTGGGTCATCCTGTATGAACTCTTCGTTCTGGACGATTTGAAGGATATCCTGAATATCTGGCCCATAAAGCGTGTCTTCTCCGAGCATCATTTTAAAACCGTTGTATTCAGGCGGGTTGTGCGACCCCGTAATCATCACTCCGGCTTCCATTTTTTTATAGTAGATAGCGAAATACAGGAGAGGAGTCGGAATGGTTCCCAATTCGATAACATCACAACCGGTAGACATCAATCCTTTGCTCAAAACCTCTGAGAATTCAGGAGAACTCAATCGGCAGTCTCTTCCCACAGCGACCTGTTTTCTGTTGTGCTGACGGAAGTAGGTCCCGATGGATTTCCCCAATGTTTCGACAGATTCGGGAGTGAGATCCCTGTCTACAAGACCCCTTATGTCATATTGTCTGAAAATTTCAGGCTTAAGTTTTCCACTCATATCCTACCCCTCTTTTCAAAGGTTTGTTTCGATCGTTTCGATTATTGCAAATGATGATAAAAGACCTATTTTTTAAGCCGTACTCCTCTTTTTGGGTAAATTCTTTACGTTTTCTTGTATTGTAGCCCATTTGTCTTGAGATGAGAGGATGAATTCAATAAATTCGCGGACTGCTCCTTTTCCGCCAGAGTGATTACAGATAAAATGGCTGTGTTTTTTTATCTCGGGGTGAGCATCCGCTACGGCTCCCGCAAATCCGACAGATTTGATGACTTCGAGGTCCCCAAGGTCATCTCCGATGTAGGCTACTTCTTGTTCGTTGATGTCGTTTCTTTCCAGAATCTCTTGCAGAACGGATTTTTTATCCAAGATCCCTTGGTGGAGCTCCTGGATTCTCAGATTCTCAGCGCGTTTCTCCAAGGATTTTGAGCTCTTGCCGGTTATGATCCCGGTTTTCAATCCAGCGAGGTGGGCGAGGAATATTCCCAGGCCGTCCTTCACATTATATGTTTTGAGTTCTTCTCCATCAGGGAGTATGAGCAGAGTGCCGTCTGTGAGTGTGCCGTCCACATCCATCAGGATCCATTTGATTTTTCTTGCACGGTCTTTTTCAGTCATCAGAACATCTCGGTTCGCCAGAGATCATGAAGATGGATGATCCCCTCGATTTTTCCCTCCTTGCTCTTCACAATGAGGGATGTGATCTTGTTCTCCTCCATGATGTGAAGGGCTTTTGTGGCGAGCTCGTTTTTCTCGATGGTGAGAGGATTCTCGGTCATACAGTCTTTGGCTCTTTTGTTTAGAAAGTTCCTTTCGAATCTTTGGAGTGCTCTCCTCAGATCGCCGTCTGTAATGATGCCTATCAAATTTTCATCTTTATCTATCACACATGTCATTCCCAGTTTCTTCGAGGAGATTTCCTCGATGACTTTCCGCATGGATAAGTTGATGTTGACACAGGGAACGCTACTTCCTCTATGCATAAGGTTTCTTATCTTGATCAATTTTTTTCCGGCTTCTCCCTTGGGATGGAAAAAGACAAAATCCTTGACTCCAAAGGCTTTTTTCTTCATGAGGGCAATGGCTAAAGCATCCCCCATGGCCAGAGCAGCAGTCGAGCTCGCAGTGGGCACAACATCGGCAGGGCCGGCTTCCTTTTCCACCTTTGTCTCCAGGACGATATCGCTGTATTTGGCTAGTTTAGAATTTCTGTTTCCTGTAATGCCGATCAGCCTGATGCCGATTCTTTTCACAAATTCCAGCAAATATGAGATTTCTTTTGTTTCTCCACTGTAAGAAATGGCTATCATGATGTCGTCTTTGACGATCATTCCCAGATCCCCATGACCGGCCTCTGCTGGATGGATGTACAGAGCAGGAGTTCCGCAGCTGGACAGAGTGGCGGCGATCTTTCGTCCCACCAATCCTGATTTTCCCATACCGGTGACGATGACCCGTGAATGTTTCCGGGAAAGGAGCTCCACAGCAGCGACAAATTCGTCGTCCAACCTGGATGCCAGGGATCGAACAGCCTTGGCTTCGATCTCGAGAACTTGTTTGCCTGTTTGGATGATGTCTTTTTTTGTCATGGCCATTTATTATACACCAGGAAAAACGTCTTTGCCATTTAGAGAGTTTTTAATGCGGAGGAGAGAGGCGAGCAAATCATGTAACTTATTTATATTCAATGAGTTAAGACCATCAGAGAGAGCGCTGGAGGGGTTGTCATGAATCTCTATGAAGATGCCATCAGCGCCGACAGCTGTGCCAGCTCTGGCGATTTGGGGGATAAACTCTGCATCCCCGCCCGAATAAGTTCCCTGTCCACCGGGCTTCTGCACGCTGTGTGAGGCATCGATGACCACCGGGAATCCCAATCCTTTCATGATGGGAATGGAGCGGACATCGAAGACCAAGTTGTTGTATCCGAAAGATGTTCCTCTCTCGGTGAGGATGATATTTTGATTGTCCTGGCTGAGGACCTTATCGACGATATTCTTCATATCATAGGGAGAAAGAAATTGTCCTTTCTTGATGTTGATTGGTTTCTTGGTTCGGGCTGCTTCGACTACCAGGTCAGTCTGGCGACAGAGAAAAGCGGGAATCTGGATCACATCCAGTATTTGAGCGGCTCTCTCGACCTGGTGGTTTTCATGAACATCTGATGTCACGGGGATATCGAGCGTATCCTTAATATATTCAAGTATTTGCAGCCCTTTTGCGAGACCGGGACCTCTGAAGGAATCGAAAGAAGATCGGTTGGCCTTATCGTAGGAGGCCTTGAAAATGTAGGGGATACCAAGATCATCACAGGTCTTCTTGATCTCTTTTGCCAGGGAGAGGGCATGCTCTTCGCTTTCGATGACGCACGGCCCGCCAATCAGAAATAAGGGATTGTCTCCTCCGATTTTAATATTTTTTCCTATCTTTACTTCGCTTCCTCCGATATTCATAGCTTGCTCCGATAAATGCTTTAAAAAGAGGATGAGGCTTTATGGGTTTGGATTTGAATTCAGGATGAAACTGGCAACCCACAAACCAGGGATGATTTTTGATCTCGATGATTTCCACCAGGTCATGTTTAGGATTTTTCCCGGAAATGATCAACCCTGCCTGGCTAAGGATGTCTTCGTATTCCGGATTGAATTCATACCTGTGCCGGTGACGCTCGTATATGTTCAATTTTCCGTAGGCTTTTTCTGCAGTAGATCCCTTTGTTAGATGGCAAAAAAACCTTCCCAGCCGCATTGTCCCCCCTAGATCCTGGACGCCTTTAAGCTCTCTCCATTTGAAAAAAACCTTATGAGGAGCGTGCCGATTGAATTCTGTACTGTTGGCATCCTTGAGCGATGCTACATTTCTGGCGTATTCGAGTGTCGCACACTGCATGCCCAGGCATATTCCGAAGTAGGGGACTTTTTGAGCCCGTGCATAGGCAACAGCATTGATTTTGCCCTCGATTCCCCTGACCCCAAACCCGCCAGGCACAAGAATTCCATCGGCCTGCTTCAGGACTTCTTCTGGTTTTCTCTCTTCGAGCTCCTCTGCTTCAATCCAGGCTATATTGACCTTCAAATGGTGGGCTGTTCCTGCATGGTGCAAGGCCTGATTCAAGCTCATGTAGGAGTCCTGGAGTCCTGCATATTTGCCTATGAGAGCGATGTTGACTTCGTCTTTGGGTGATTCCATCCGTTCCAGCATTTTTTTCCATCGCGTTAACCGTCGTCGTTTAAGGGGAAGTTCCAGCTCCTTGAGGATGATGCTGTCCAGTTTCTCGCGAGCGAAAAGCAGAGGAATTTTATAGATGTTATCCACATCCTTGGCCGTGATAACAGCTTCCAGCGGGACATTGGTAAAGAGGGATATTTTGGCTTTAATGCTCTCGTCCAGGAAGCGGTCTGTCCGACAAAGAAGGATATCAGGCTGGATTCCTATGGCCCGTAGCTCCTTGACACTGTGTTGGGTGGGTTTTGTTTTGAGCTCGCCAGAGGTTTTGACGAACGGCACGAGGGTGAGATGGACGAAGAGAGTATTTTCCTTTCCCAGGGAAAGCCTCATCTGTCGTATAGTCTCGAGAAATGGAAGGCTCTCGATATCGCCGACAGTGCCTCCGATCTCGGCAATAACGATATCATTATCATCGGCTACGGCATAGAATGCACGTTTGATTTCATCTGTAACATGGGGAATGACTTGCACGGTCTTACCCAGATAGGCGCCTTGGCGTTCCTTCTTCAGTATCGACTCATATATTTTGCCCGCAGTCCAGTTGTGAGCCTTAGTCGTTTCCGTCGAGGTGAAGCGTTCATAGTGTCCCAAGTCCAAGTCGGTTTCAGCACCATCATCTGTCACATAGACCTCTCCGTGCTGGAAAGGGCTCATCGTTCCAGGATCTACGTTCAGGTAGGGATCGAATTTCTGGAGTGTAATTTTATACCCGTGGCTTTCCAGAAGCATACCGAGGGAAGCTGCCGCAATCCCCTTGCCTAAAGCCGATAGGACTCCTCCCGTAACAAAAATAAACTTAGTCATCTGTTCTAGTCTCAAAAAATCTTTCAACCTTGATTATATCCTCAGGGGTATCCACACTCAAAGTTGGAAAATCGGTAGGGATAACTTTAATCTTGAATCCATTTTCCAAGGCTCTCAGTTGCTCCAGCCTTTCGCAGCTTTCCAACTTTGAAACAGGTATTTGTCTGAATTCCATTAAAAAATGTCTTTGATACCCATAAATCCCTATGTGCTTCCAGAAATGATCCGAGGGCTGGAAGGGAAGAGGGGACCGTGAAAAATAAAGAGCATACCCATTCTTGTCCACGACAACCTTGACAATATCCTTATCATGAACGAGGTCTATATCAAGCACCCTGGCTGCGAGCGTGGCCATCGGAATATTATCATCCTGGAGAACCTTGATAAGATCGTCGATCATACGGCCCTGAAGCAGAGGTTCGTCCCCCTGAATGTTTATGATGATCGGTGTTTCGAGACTTTCTGCCACCTCGGCCACCCTTTCTGTTCCTGACCGATGATCTGAAGAAGTCATCCGTACTTCGGCGCCAAAGGCTCTGCAGGCCTCGAAGATCCTTTTATCATCGGTGGCGATGATGACATTCCGAAGCATCTTTGACCCCAAAGCCTGCTCATAGACTCTTTGTATCATGGATTTTCCACAAATGTTGGCCAAAGGTTTACCCGGAAATCTTATTGCGCCGTATCTAACCGGGATGATTCCTGTTGCGTCTTTCAAGGTTTGGGTCCAAGGTCTTCTTTTTCTTTTTTTTCTTCCGGTGGAGTGAGGGGCAGCGAGGACGGCTGAGGCAATTTATCAGTCGTTTGGCAGTTAGCCTCCAAATAGGCGCCCTCTTCAACCATTAATTTGGGGGAGACAATCGTCCCGATCACACGTCCATTTCCGTTTATCTCCACCTTTTCGGTGGCCTGAATATTTCCTTTTATCTCGCCGTTAATAATCAAGTGACCAATCTTGATGTCTGCATCGACCTTGCCACTGTCTCCTATGATCAGTATGGATTTTGAATCGATTTTTCCTTTAAATCTGCCGTCGATACGAAAGGTTCCTTTAAAATTCAAATCTCCTTTAATCTCGGTGTCTTTATCAAAGAAACCCGTGATTTTACTTTCCTCGATTTCTCTTTTCTTCTCTTTCATACTCCTTCTCCTTTGATTTTTTCATATATTCCATTCAGTTCTTCCAACGAAAAATAATAAAGTCTGATGACCCCCTTCTCTGAATTCCCAGATATGGAAACCTTTGTTCCCAAGATTTTTATAAACTCTTCTTGAAGGGCCAGCAGATCGGGATCGGGTGCACGTCCTTGCGTGGAAGAAGCTGCTGACCTCTTTTTTGCCATCAGTTTTTCTACATCCCGAACAGATAGATTCTTCTCGATTATGATGCGAGAGATGAATATCTGTTGGTCAGGATTTTCCAGAGTGATAAGCGCTCTGGCATGCCCCATGGATAGTTTTCCCTCTGAAACTTTTTTCTGGATTTCTGATGGTAGCTTGAGCAGCCGAATGTAATTGGCTACCGATGCCCTATCCTTGCCCACTTTTTTTGCCACCTCCTCCTGACTGTAGTCGAGTTCCTGGATTAGTTTTTGGTAGGCTGAAGCGATCTCTATCGGATTGAGATCCTTTCTCTGAAGGTTTTCTACGAGAGAGGCTTCGATCTGTTGTTTTTCGGAAAGTTGGCGGACAACGGCGGGAATTTTTTGGAGACCCGCCTTTTGAGCTGCTCTCCATCGCCTTTCCCCGACAACAATCTTGTAGTGATTATCCTCTGGAACCACAACAATAGGTTGGAGCACACCCGTTTCTTTGATGGAATGAGCTAACTCATCAATGGCTTTCTGGTCGAAATCTTGTCTCGGCTGAAGGGGATTGGATCTGAGGTCTTCTACGTCAACATCCACGTATTTTTCATCTTTCAATATGCCGTAATCTTCAGGTAAAAAGGCTTTCAAGCCCTTTCCCAATGCTCTTTTTTTCATTTCTCTAATATCTCCCTGGATAGATTTAAATAGGACTCTGCTCCCTTAGACTTTATATCATAAAGAATGATGGGTTGGCCATAGCTGGGTGCTTCGGCGAGGCGGACAGTGCGTGGAATGATAACCTCGAATACAATATCTCCCAGAGACTGCCGCACCTCTTCTGCCACTTGTTTGGAAAGATTTGTGCGCTCATCGAACATCGTGAGGATGATTCCTTCGATGGAAAGCGAAGGATTGAGGGATGATCGCACCTCATCGAGAATCCTGAGAAGGTCAGGAAGCCCCTCCATACAGTAGAATTCCGTTTGGATCGGAATCAAGATCGAGTCTGCTGCGGTAAGGGCGTTGATGGTGAGAAAGCTGAGGGAAGGGGGACAGTCGATGAAGATGAAGTGGAAGAGCTGCTTGATATCTGTGAGAGCATCTTTGAGCCTTGTCTCCCGCTTGTCTTTGGAGAAAATTTCAGCCTCGAATCCAGCTAATTCAGGAGAACAAGGACAGACGTATAGATTGTCCAAATCTGTTGGCTGGACGAGGTCCATTACATATACTCCGTTCATAAGGGCTTGATAGATCCCTTTTTTCTCTTCTTTGGGCCTTCCAAGTCCGACCGAAGCCATACCTTGAGGGTCAAAGTCCACGACCAGGACTCTTTTATTTTTCAAGGACAGGGAAGCAGCCAGATTAACAGCAGTGGTTGTCTTCCCAACACCGCCTTTTTGGTTGGCTACAGCGATGATTCTTCCCATGTTAACGGCGTGTTCCACGTGAAACGTTTTTAGCCTTTCCTTTTTTATGAAGGCTTATGTAAATGTGCAAGTTGACCAGAGATGCAGGAGTAACTCCGGGAATTTTTTTGGCTTCTCCGACGGTTTGAGGTGCGAATTTTCTAAGTTTCTCTGCCACTTCACTCGTTAAGCCCGGAATCTTATCGAATTCAACGGACTGAGGGATTTTTTCTTTGTCGATCTTTGCGATTCTGGCGACCTCCTTTTCCTGTTTTTTGAGGTATCCTTCGTATTTCACCTCTGATTCGATGAATCGTTTCTCTTCATCCGAAAGGTCCAGATCAAGTTTTGTATATTCTAGCACATTTTCGAACGTGACTTCAGGCTTTTTTAAAAAATCCTTCAACCGGATCTTATCCTTGGTCTGGGTCTGAATTTTTTCCTTTTCGAGGAAATTCATCACCGTATTCAACTTTTCTTGTTTATTTAAATAACGTTTATAATCATCCTCTTTTATAAGTCCGAGTTCATAACCATAGGTGCTCAGCCTTTTATCGGCGTTGTCAATCCTGAGGTTTAGTCGGTATTCGGCACGCGATGTGAACAGGCGATAGGGCTCTTCCACGCCTTTAGAGACCAGATCGTCAAGGAGAACGGCAATATAAGCCTCGTTTCTGCCGAGGATAAACGGAGGTTTTCCCTTCAGTTTTTGAACTGCGTTTATTCCTGCCATCAATCCTTGAGCTGCAGCTTCCTCATAACCAGAGGTGCCGTTGATCTGACCTGCCAGATATAGATTTTGGACCTCCCTCGTTTCCAAGGTTGGATAGAGCTGGGTTGGAGCAACAGCATCATACTCGATACCATAGGCTGGTCTGAGGATTTTTGCCTGATCCAGACCTGGTATGGTCTTAAGGATTTTTTGTTGGACTTCGAGGGGGAGGCTGGAAGATATACCGTTGACATATATTTCAGCCGTATCTAGTCCCTCTGGCTCAAGGAAGAATTGATGTCTCTGGTGATGAGGGAATTTGATAACTTTATCTTCTATCGATGGGCAGTAACGGGGACCTATGCCTGTGATTTTTCCACTGAAGAGGGGGGATTGATCCAGGCTTTCGTTGATGATCTCATGGGTTTTTGCGTTTGTGTATCCGATATAACAGAGGACCTTGTTTTCGAGAGCCCTCTCTGTTCGAAAAGAAAAAGGAACCGGGCTTTCGTCTCCAGGTTGAGGCTTGAATCGTTCCCAGTCTATGGTATCTCTGTGGAGGCGCATGGGCGTTCCTGTCTTCAAACGGAAAAGTCTGAGGTTTGACTCTTTGAGACTAGTGCTCAATTCTAAGGATGGAGGCTCGTTTGCCCGGCCGGCCGGATAGCTGTGAAGACCGATATGGATGAGTCCGTTCAGGAACGTTCCTGGGGTTAAGATGAGGGCTTTTGCCAAAATTTTCGTTCCATCCAGGGTTTCAATGCCGATAGCTTTGTTTTTGTGGGTGAGGATTTTGCTCGCAATGGCCTGGAAAAGCGTCAGGTTTGGGACCTCTTCCAGCCATCTCTTCATGGTGAGTCTGTAGAGAGCCTTGTCCGATTGGGCGCGGGGGGCCTGGACAGCACCACCGCGGCTTCGGTTCAGAAGCCTGAATTGGATCCCTGTTTCGTCGGCGAGGAGTCCCATAAGCCCTCCAAGGGCATCGATTTCTCTCACCAGCTGGCCCTTGGCCAGCCCTCCTATTGCGGGATTGCAAGACATCTGGGCGATGGTTTCGAGGTGGATGGTTATAAGACAGGCGTTCATACCCATTGTGCATACGGCATAGGCTGCTTCACAGCCTGCGTGTCCAGCGCCGACGATGATGACATCAAAGTCTGTCATATTATTTTCCCACACAAAAACGGTTGAAAATTTCCTCGATAATTTCGTCTTTCTGTATTTCGCCGGTAAGCTGCCCGATAAGAGGGATAGTCTTCTGAATTTCCTCGACATAAATTTCTTCGGAATGTCCGTCTTTGAGAAGACGATGAGCTTGAATCAAGCAGGAGAGGATTTCCTCGAAGAGAAGTTTTTGCCTGAGATGAAGGATGACCTCTTCGCTATCTTCTTTTGTGGGGATAAAGTTTTTAACAATCATCTTCTTAAGTTCATCCAAATGAGTCCCTTTCAGCGCAGAAATATCTAGAGTGGGCCTGCCGATTGCCCTTTTTTTGATCTTTTGAATATTCATTTTCACCGGGAGGTCGATCTTGTTGAAGAGAAGCAGACTTCTCTTGGCTTTGTATTTTCGGAGCAGTTTGAGGTCTTCATCGGATTCTTTACGTGAGGCGTCAAGGACAAGCAAGATTCCATCGCTGGAGGAAGCCAGTTCTTTTCCTCTTTTTATGCCCTCTTTCTCCACCGGATGTAACGGGACATCGATACCAGCCATATCGGTCAGAGTGAACACAGAATCATTTATCTTGATTTGTTCTTGAAGGTAATCCCTGGTTGTGCCGGGATAGGGAGTGACGATTGCCCTGTTCTTTTCGAGGAGGGCGTTGAACAGAGTCGATTTTCCCACATTTGTCCTGCCGGCGATGACAAGGGAGACTCCTTCTGAGAGCATCTTTCCCAGATCATAACTGGAGATGAGCTTTTTAAGGATTTCTCGGGAACGGGTGAGTATTTGATCGGTAGTCTTGGGAGAGATTCTAAGCCCTTCTTCGGGAAACTCTATACTGGCTTCGATGTTGGAGAGGAGATGGATGATCTGGCTGCGCAGTGAGGCCACTGTCCTAGATAGACGTCCCTCTAACTGTCGGAAGGATATTTTCGCCTGTTTCAGGGACGAAGCGGTGATGATATCATTGATGGCTTCTGCCTGAAGGATGTCGATTCTTCCGTTGAGATAAGCACGTAGAGTAAATTCTCCGGGGTTGGCATGTCTGGCTCCGGCTTGTACTCCAAGACGAACAACTTCTTCGAGAATGACAGGACTGCCGTGACAGCTGATTTCGACCATATCCTCTCGGGTATAGGTGAGCGGCTTAGAGAAAAATGTAAGAAAAGCCTCTTCGAACAGCTCCTTGTTTTCGAAGTTGGACAGATTTCCAAGCACAGGTCGATGGGAAGATATTTTTCGGGAACGATTTCTGGGTTTAAATATTTTTTTTGCTATAGGAAGCGATCGGCTTCCGCTGAGGCGGACCACTCCGAGCCCTCCATAACCCAAAGGGGTAGAAACAGCAATGATTGTGTCGTCCAGCATGACCTGTATAGTTTAAACGGAATGGAAAAAACAGTAAAGAGGTGGGGTTTATAATCTATTTAAAATATAGAACCGATAGGAATACGGGATTACTACTTCAATGAGTATTTATTCGGCATGATCCCTAGCGGGATAGATTTTCACCTTTTTCAGGAAGCCCTCTCCGATGCTTTCTGTGGTGATCCCCGGAACTTGATTGGCCGCGATATGGACAATCCGCCTTTCATACGGATTCATGAAATCGAGGATCTCCTTCTGCCCGGTCTCCTGAACCTTCTGGGCGATCTGTTGTGTTCTTTCTTTGAGCTCCCTCTCTTTTCTCTTGCGGAAAAAATCACAGTCTGTTTGCACCTTTTTATCAGAAAGCTTATTGAGTAGATGTTGGAGTGCTAGTAGAAGGGATCCATCTTTACGCAATAGCAGATACTTATCAGGACCATCGAAGATAAAATACAGCAGGTCGTTTCTCTCTTTTATCTGGTACCGGATCTCAAGGGGGTACACACCAAGGAATTTTTCCATGAATTTGACCGCTGGGTACTCATGGGTAGGCGTTTTGGCCCACGTTCGGATAACGACCTCCTTGCTTCCGATGCCGAAGAGCTTTGTTTTT
>Ga0209427_10000406_pt1 | contig 45469 bp, 39 predicted proteins | sample DeeMarSWOR136_30_FD_187465 | JGI IMG/M metagenome (GOLD analysis project Ga0209427, IMG submission 187465) | Marine sediment microbial communities from White Oak River estuary, North Carolina - WOR-1-36_30 (SPAdes) (version 2) | ecosystem: Environmental > Aquatic > Marine > Intertidal zone >...
AGAGTTAACGCATTCCGGAGAGCTTTTCAGGGAAGCGCAAAAATACCTGCCCGGCGGGGTGGACAGCCCGGTGCGCGCCTTCAAGGCGGTGGGTGGGACACCGCCGTTTATCGTCAAAGGGCAGGGCTCGCGAATCTATGATGCCGACGGCAATGAGTTCATTGACTATGTCGGCTCCTGGGGGCCCCTGATTCTGGGGCACGCTCACCCGCTGGTGGTCAAGGCGCTGAAGCAAACCGTGGAGCGGGGCACCAGCTACGGGGCACCCACCGAGCTGGAGATAACCCTGGCCAGGATGATTTCAGAAGCCATGCCTTCTATGGAGATGATGCGCTTTGTCAATTCGGGTACCGAGGCGGCTATGTCGGCGCTGCGTCTGGCACGGGCTTTCACCGAGAGGGACAAAATAGTGAAATTCGCCGGTGGCTATCACGGTCACGCCGACGGCTTACTGGCCAGAGGCGGCTCCGGTCTGGCCACGCTGGGGATACCCGACTCGCCGGGGGTACCGGCAGGCTATGCCCGGAATACGCTGTTAGCACCGTATAATAATGCCGGGGCGGTAGCCCGGCTTTTTGAACGCTATCCGGAAGAGATTGCCGCCGTGATTGTTGAGCCGGTGGCGGCGAATATGGGGGTGGTCGCCCCCCAGCCCGGTTTCTTGAACAGCCTGCGTGATTTGACTACCCGTTTCGGGGCGCTGCTTATCTTTGATGAGGTCATCACCGGCTTTCGCCTTGCCTATGGGGGCGCGCAGGCCCTTTACGGGATTACCCCCGATTTGACCTGTCTGGGCAAGATTATCGGCGGGGGGCTGCCGGTGGGTGCCTACGGGGGCCGGCGCCGGGTTATGGAGATGGTGGCGCCGCTGGGGCCGGTCTATCAGGCAGGGACACTGTCCGGGAACCCGCTGGCGATGACCGCTGGAATTGAGACGCTGAAAGCATTACGCCAGCCCGGCGTCTATCAGCAGCTGGAGGCAAAATCGTCGGCTCTAGCCGAGGGCATCGCCAGAGCCGCCGCTGAAGCCGGCATTAATCTCTATATCGGGCGGGCCGCCTCGCTGCTGACCGCCTTTTTCAGCGCCAAGACGGTGGTTGATTATGAGTCAGCCCGGCAGGCAGACATCAAGCTTTTTGCCCGGTTCTTCCAGCAGTTACTCTCGGCGGGAATCTACTGGCCGCCGTCCCAGTTTGAGGCCGCTTTTATCTCTCTGGCGCATACCGATGAGGACATTCAGCTTACGCTGGGGGTAATTAAGAAGGCATTGAGTTCGCTGGGTTAGGCGGTCTATTTCGCCGCCAGCTCGGCCAGCTGGTCGAGCACTGCCCGCAGGGCATCCAGTTCGTTCCCGTAGCCGGTCCAATCACCTGCCTTGAGGTATTCCTGAGCCTGTTCGTAGTGCTGTTTCGCCTGCTCAATCAGGTCAGCGATATTGGCGGCTACCGGCGCCTCCGGTTCGGCCACAGATGGTAGTTCGGGCAGCGGTGCCGCGGCGCCAAAGATGGCGGCAATGCCCCTTTCCAGTGAGGATTCCATAACGATATTCTCACCGGCCACGACAATAACCCGCTTCAGCTCGGGAAGCCCGCCGGCTTCTGCCTGCAGAAATACCGGCTCGACATATATCTTGGACTTACCCAGCGGAATCAGGAGCAGGTTGCCCCGAATAACACGGGAGCCACCCCGCCCCCACAGGGCGAACTGCTCGGTAATGACCGTATCCTGCTGGATTCGGTTCTCAATCTGGCTCGGCCCCAGCACCAGGTGTTCCTTGGGGAAGCGGTAGACGAGCAGTTTGCCGTAGTTTTCCCCGTCGCAGCGAGCCGCCAGCCAGCTGATAGTATTGTTCTTGTTCACCGGGGTGAACGGCAGCATCAGCAGAAACTCTTCTTTGGTTTCATCAGGCAGGCGCATGATGATGTAGTAAGGCTCCATTAGTTGCTGGTCGCCGGCATATACCTCCTGGGGCACTGCCCATAGGTCTTCTTTGTTGTAGAATACCCGGGCGTCGCGCATATGGTAGCTCTGATATACCGAGGCCTGGATATTGAACATGCCTTCGGGATAGCGCAGGTGAACCCGCAGGGCGTCGGGCATGTCATCTAACGGCACGAAGAGCTCGGGGAAGATGGCCTGATAGGTGCGTATCAGGGCGTCGTCTGGTTCGGCGACATATAGTGTCACACTGCCGTTGTAGGCATCTATCACCGCTTTAACGCTGTTACGAATATAGTTTATGCCGCCTATCGGCTCGGAATAGGGATAGCGGTTACTGACGGTATAGGCATCCTGTATCCAGAATAATTTCCCGTCCAGTACTACCAGATAGGGGTCACCGTCCAGCTTCAAGAAGGGTGCCAGGTGGTTTACCCTCTGCTGGATGTTGCGGTAGTAAAGCACCCTGCTTTCCGGAGTTAGCTCACCACTGATGAGGATATTCAAATCGCCAAGCTGCCAGGCATAGACCAGACGCCGCATGATACTGCCAATGTGAACCCCGCCCCTGCCCTGGTATCGACCGTAGACATTCTCATCACCCTTGGGGAAGTCAAATTCCTGGGTCTCGGTGCCCACGATAACGTAATCACTCGTTTTTTCCCCGTAGTATATTTCCGGCCGCTCGATGTTGAAGTCGCCCGCCGGTGGCAGGTCCTTGACCAGCAGCACCGGCAACCCCTGAGTACTGACCTCGTTGACCGGGCTTAAGGCGATGCCGTAGCCATGGGTAAACTGAAGCTTGCGGTTGACCCAGGTCTGTGCTTCTCCGGCCAGTTTTTCCGCCGATAGCTCCCGCGCCGACAGCATGACCTGCCGGTACTCGTCATCGATAACATAGCGGTCAACATCGACATCATTAAAGTCATAGTAGAGGCGGATAGACTGGATCTGGTTATAAGTATCTTTCAGCGGGCGCGGGTCCCAGAGCCGGATGTTGTTGATGGTAACCCGGTTTTGCTCAATATCCTGATAGCTGGGTGTTTCCTCCGCCGGGAAGGCCTGTTCCTCGATGCGGTTCAGGCCGAAGGCCTCCCGGGTAAACTGGATATTATACTCAATATAGGGCCTCTCCCGGGCCAGCTCACTGGGCTGCACCTGAAATCGCTGCACAATAGCCGGGTAAATAGTGCTGATGATGATAGAGGCCAGTACCCAGGCACCAATGCCGTAAATCGGCCAGCGCAGGTTGCGCCGTAATATAGCCAAAACAATAACGGCCATAATGATGACGACCACCGCTAGAAGAATCCATTGGGCGGGAAGCTTGGCGTGCATGTCAGTATAGCTGGCACCGAAGACCACCCCCCGTTCGGAGAAGACCAGCTCCCAGATGCCAAGCCAGTAACCCCAGGCGAACATACCCAGAATAGCGATGACCAGTCCCCCGATATGGGCTAACACCGGCCGGGCAAGGTCAAATTTAAGCCCCTGGGCGGTATAGCTGAGAAGATATACTGCGGCACTGCCCAAGAGGGTGATTATCAGTGCCCCCACGAGCCAGCCGCGCAGGGCGTGCAGCAGGGGTAGCGAAAAGACGTAGAAGCCGACCTCTTTTTGAAAGACGGGGTCGACGACGCCAAAGGTCTGCCCGTTGAAGAAGCGGAGTATGACCTCCCAGTTGGCCTGTGCCACCAGACCAAATATCAGGCCGAGCACAACCGTGCCCAGTATAACGATTACCTTGAGGGCTGACTGGAGCCGTTGCACAATGGCCCAGGGCAAAAGTGTCTCACTCTTGGGCGCCAGTTTGGTCGCCAGCACCAAGTTTCCCCAGAGCAAGAGGCAGAAAATAAGCGCCCCCGCGAAGAAGAGCACGATTTTTGTCTTCAGGATGGTGGCGTAGACACTGCCGTAACCCAGACTGCTGAACCAGAGCCATTCACTATAGAAGCCCTTGGCGATGCTTAGCAGAACAAACAGGGCCAGAAGTCCGGCTAGAATTAAGGGCACTCTGGCAGCCGTCCCGCGGCGCTTAGCCGGCGGTTTGGCCTTCTCATCTTTTTTTTCGGAGAACCAGCGCCGCATCTGTTCCTCAAATGAGCCTGAGCCACTTGGTCCAAACATAGTTACCTCACCATAACATACACGCTTATACTGGTCAACAATCCTTGATTATGCCGGTGTTTTGTGGAGTGTATACTACCCCATAAGGGGTCAGAGCGATGAAAAAAGTTAAGCAAAAGATAGAAAACGGTGGAGCGGGTGATGGGACTCGAACCCACGCCACCTCTTTCATTTCCTATTTTTTGCCAACATATATACCGTATCCGAAGTATTTGAACAAATTGAAAATACTCTTGGGCATAGCTAGTGCCTCTTTTTAATGCCCTTCCTGCAGTCTAGCTTTGGAAGCTTTCATTTTCTTGAGCAAGCTTTTCGCGAAGCCGAGATATTCTTTGCTCTCTCTTGAGCATCTTTGGGATACCTCTTTGGGAATCCTTCGCCATCCAATACACAACCTTCCCGGTCTAACTTTCCAAATTTCACACAAACCGGGTAGTAGTCGCAAAACTCCTCGCAATCGTCGTCCTTCAGGTATCTCATCCTTTTACCACTCCCTTTCCTCCTCATCTCCTGACCTGGAGTTCCATGCGGAGGAGGTGGCACCCTTTCGGGGGAAATGAACTGCCTGTCTGAGGAAGAGCGTCAGCAGCTGGATAGATTATTGAAAAAAGTACTGAGGGTGGCGATTCGGGAAACTACCAAACCAATTGGTCCACCGCCGGTAAGCGATATCCTTTCCGAATCAGAATAAGTTAGTCCTTATACGAAACTCAGACTTTGTCACTCACCTCTACCGCCACTGTGGTTCCCTTACCGACTGCTGACCTAACCGAGAATTTGCCGTTGAATAAGCTGGTGCGCTCCTGCATACCTAAAAGGCCCAGTTTGCCCTCATTAGCCAGGTCGCCCAGCACTTCCGGTAATTGGAAGCCCCTGCCGTTATCAGAGATAGTTAGTTTGACCTTCCGGTCGGTAAATAGCAATTTCACTTCCGCCTTTTTGGCTCTGGAGTGTCGCCTGATATTGCTCAGTGCTTCTTGAGCGATACGGAATAGGGCCAGTTCCTCTTCAGGCTCCAGGCGCCTCTCAGGACCACTTATCTCAAGACTAGTGCTGATATTCTGCTCACCGTTCAGCTCTTCAGCTAAAAGTTCCAGTGCTGAACCCAGACCTACCTGGTCTAAAACCCCGGGGCGCAATCCATGGCTAAAGCGGCGTAACCCGTTCATTATGCCCTTAGTCTCAGCGCAAAGTCCCTCGAGGTACTGGACAGTATCCCCGGGTAATCTTGCCTTCTTGGCGGCTAGAGCTTCAATTTTATGTGTCAGGGAAGCCAGGGACTGAACTGACTCGTCGTGTATCGCGCGAGCGATACGCTTTCGCTCTTCTTCCTGAGCCCGGGTAATCTGGTGCAAGTAGAAACGGAGGTTCGCCTGCATCCGTTTTTGCTCAGTGATATCCCGGGCAATATGTTGAAAACCTACAATTTGCCCGTTACTAAAAACAGGATTGGTCGATAACTGGACATGTGCCTCACTCTTGTCTTTCTTTATTATCTTTACTTCGGAGAGATGGCCAGGCACCTTGTTCTTAAAGGGCAGGTCTTTTAGGTGATCAATATCGTCTAAACTGCTCTTGGTGAACAAGTTTTGCGACTTTATGGTAGATAATTCCTTCAAACTATATCCGGTAAGAGCCGTGCAGGCTTTATTAGCGACGACAATATTTCCCGCCAAATTATGAATCCAGATAGCATCGTTAGCGCTTTCAAATAACTCCCGATATTTCTCTTCGAATAACCGTTGTTCCTGCTGGGCCACTTCTAGCCGGACACGGTATTCCCGCTCCCTACGGAGCGAGGCGAAACTAATGGATACTGCATTGCCAACGGTAAAAACGGCGCCGGTTTCAAGAAGGGCATCTAGGGGGTGCGGCGAAACAAAGATGGCACGAGGTAACATGCCGGCAAGGGCGATTAATGAAGTGACGAAGGCCCCTCGCCAGCTAAATATAAAGCCGGCCAAGACTATAGGTGCTAGGTAGAGAATTCTCTCAAAGGCATGTCGGTCTAAGCCGAGGTCGGCCATTATTGGGGCGTGGAACAACGAGAACCCTAAGTCTTGCCCGTAGTGAAGAAGTGTGATCAGCACGAGTAAAGCGAGAGTAAGCCAGAAGCCTGGCCGGCGAATGTTCCTTGTCAGCTGACTTAACAATAAATAGCGCACCAAATCATACCTCAGGAACCATGAGGGCTAATTCTCAGGACGCATCGTTGAGAGTAATCCAGCCTTTCCTCAAGGCATAGAGCACAGCTTGGGTGCGTGAATTAACGCCCAGCTTTCGGAAGATGTTGATTAAATGGGTCTGGACCGTGCGCTCGCTGATAAAAAGCTCATCGGCAATATCTTTATTGCTTATTCCCTTGGCGGTTAGTTTGATTACATCCAGCTCACGGGACTGCAACTCGTCAGAACCCGTCTTACGACCAGGCCCACTATCAATCAGACATTGCACAATGGTATCGGTAGCTTTAAGGTCAAGTATACTGTCTCCGCCACGTACCAGGCGGATAGCACTAATCAATTCTCGCAGGGGCCTATCTTTAGACATATATCCTGATGCTCCCGCTTTGAGGGAAGCAAGTATATATGACTGGTAGTCAAAGGCACTGATCATGAGGACAGCCGTGTCGGGGCAAGCGGCTTTAATTTCCTCGGTGGCTTTAATACCATCGAGATTGGGCATGCTGACATCAATTATGGCTACATCCGGGCGCAGTTCCTTGACATGCTTGACGGCTTCTTCGCCGTCCGCTGATATAGCAACGCACTCCAGGTCCTCTTCCTCTTCAAGGAGCCGTGCTAATCCTTCCCGAAATGCGGGGTGGTCATCGGCAATCAGTAACCTGATCTTCTCCATAGCACGCCCACCCGATAAGTATTTATATCACGCCGATGTGGCATCTCCACCTACCTATATGGTATCTCCGCTTAAATGATACTGTCAATCAATATCCCCCTAATTGGCGAAATTTACGTGATTTTGCGTAGCTCAGCGATAGAATCACTTAGTGCTTATCAGCCAAATTTACGTATCTGATATGCCCGATACGGCTACGCGTTTTTTCACTAAAATCCACACTCTGGCGGATTGAACTGAGACTAATAAGCTAAGACAATTAGGGTAGGACGGTTAGTGCTGGTTACAGCACAAAATGAGTGAGCAATAGACAGCAGGGAGGCCAGGGTGATGGTTCAGATATTTATGATAGATAGTAGTGCGCTGTCCCGGCATGGTTTGTTGTCGGCTCTGGGCGAGTGCCCGGAGTTTCGGGTGGTTGGTGATGCTGCCAATGTTTCGGAAGCATTTATCAAATTGGGCGAACTCCAGCCGGATATTGTCATTACCGATGTCTTTATGCCCGGTGGCGGGGGGGTGGATGACATTACCCGGCTGCGGCAGGCGTTCCCCAATATCAAGGTGCTCATCTTTACCGTTTCCAACAATAAAGATGATGTTTTTAAATCAATAATGGCCGGGGCTTGCGGCTATATGATGAAAACAGCCGAACTGACCGAGGTTATTGAGTCTATCCAGCTGGTGGCTAGCGGTAACGCCATTGTCTTCCCCCTGATGACAGCCGGGCTACTGACGCAGCTCAAGAATACCAACTGGCAAAGTATAAATGGGTTCAAAAGTCTCAGCCCGAATGAGAAAGAGACCCTGGTACTGGTCGCCCAGGGCGCCACCAACCGTGAGATTGCCAAGCACTGCCAGGTTAGCGAGACCATGGTCAAGGCCCGGTTGACCCGGATTTTGGACAAGCTCAACGCCAAGAACCGGACCCAGGCGGTAGCGCTGGCAACTACCCGGGGCTTGTTAGATAGTTATAACCAGAATAATGAAATGAAAGGCGACCTGCGGCAACAGGCCTTTTCACAACCGTAGGCAATATATGGTGATAGCCGGCGAGCCATATTGAAAGGAGGTTTGGTATGAAACTAAAAGATGTGGACATGGACTCGCGTGAGCGGGCCGTTAAGTCGGGGATAATATTCATCTTTGTGCTGATACTAATTCTTCTCGGTATAGGCATAGGTGTATGGATTGGTCGTATGAGCGGCATGGTTCTGGAATGCGTCGTGACCGGGATTGTTATCAGCCAAATACTAGTCGTCTTTGGCATCCGTGAGATTATCTTATTCGGACATAATCATAATAAGGAGAGAGTATAAAAAATGGAAGTTGAAGTAGTGAAAATGTTGGCAGTGGCAATAATCGGTAGCCTGGGACTGGCCGGGCCAGCACTGGCTATTGGACTCATTGGTTTTTCGGCTATGGGAGGGATAGCCCGTAACCCCGAGGCAAAGCAGGCAATTATGACCAATATGATACTGTCGACTGCCTTTGCTGAGGCTATCGGGATTTACGCCCTCATTATAGCCATTGTCCTGGCTATGATTATATAGCAGTATTAGGAGGGAGAATCATGGAAGAAAAAGGTGTTCCATCTTTGTTAATGTTTGGCTTTGTGGCATTATTTTCAACGCTGGCAATTTTGGCTCTGCTGATGGTTTTCTTCGTTCTTTTTGGAAGCTAACAGCAGATTAAATTCCGAATTTTACCGTGCCCAGTCAGGTCCAGGTAAGCTTAAGCTTTATCTGTTTGGTCAAGGGTACGCCTTAATTGCCGGATAAATTAAGTACCACTGCCAGTGACCAGGCGGCTGATTCAGCTGAATCAGCCGCCTTTGTCGAGTGACACTGCTAATTACCGCCCGAAAACGGAGATTATGCGGGCTTGACAGCAACAGTTGAATTAGGCAATGATGCTATTACCCTGATAAGTGAAATCTTGCTTTAGATAAAAGGCGTATATATGCAAGATATTGCTCCGGTAATAGCCTTTGTCGGTATCCTGGTTTTTCTGGCCCATCTTTTTACGGCTATATTCCGCCGCACCAGAGTCCCGGACGTTCTGCTACTAATTATCATCGGTATCTGTGTCGGCCCCGTTCTGGGTCTGGTGTCACCGGAAGACTTCGGCACCGCTGGCATGATTCTGGCCATGCTTACCCTGATTATCCTCTTATTTGAAAATGGCACTGCCCTTGAACTTGGCCCGCTTATCTCCACCATGGGTGGCGCCATGGTACTGACCATGGCTACTTTCCTCCTCACTATGGGGGCTACCGCTGGGGTTGCCCTGTGGCTCACCGACATGGAATTAATACCCGCCTTTATCCTGGGGGCTATCGTTGGCTCAATCTCCGAAGCCATCGTAATTCCCCTTGCTCACCAGCTTAGAATACGAAAAGATAGCCAGACGATGTTATCGGTAGAGTCATCGGTGACCGATGTCCTCAGTATTGTCATCACTATTGCCCTTATTGAAGCTTATCTACTGGGCAAATTCGAGGTCGCCCCGGTTACCGGTAACCTGCTTGCTTCGTTTCTGGTCGCCATCATTTTTGGCATCGTCGGGGCGTTTATCTGGTCAAGGCTGCTTAATAGAATACATGCCATCAAAAACTCCATGTTTACCACCGCGGCTTTTGTCTTTATCATTTTCGGGATTGTGGAACTGCTTAACTTCAGCGGACCTATTTCGGCACTGGCTTTTGGCGTTACCATCGGCAATTTAGAATCAATCCGGTTCTATGTCTTCAAAAAGCCTCAAACCAAAGAGACCGCCGGTCTGAGCGAAGCAGAAAGGGCCTTCTTCAGCGAGGTCGCCTTTTTACTGAAAACCTTCTTCTTCGTTTTCCTGGGCATATCTCTCGAGTTGATAAGTGGATGGTTGATTCAGCTAGCCTTAATCTTCACCATCCTTGCTTTCATCCTGCGTCTGCCGGTGGTCAAACTGACGGTGAGCAAATCAATACCGGTAAGAGACGCCTCCATAATAGCCATCATGGTGCCCAAAGGCCTGGCCGCTGCCGTTCTGGCTTCAATCCCGTTGCAACAGGGGATTCTGGGTGGGGAACTGATAATGAATGTGGTCTACGGTGTAGTTCTAGCCAGTATCGTGATGACTTCACTGCTGATAATACTCATCGAAAAAACAAAACTGGCCGATTTATATCAGTGGCTCTTTTCCCCGGGGATACCAAAGCTAAGTTTTAAGCTCACTTTACCGGCTAATATCCTGAGGAAATCAAAGGCGGAAGCAACGAAAGTAACCCCTATCGGCAGTAAACTATTCACCAGCGGTAAAAAGTGAACAGAGCCGGTCTATTTATACCCGGAGGATATGAGACCTTTGGCTTTGGTCAAAACACCCTGAACCTCAGTAGAAATGGGGCGTTTGCCGTGCCCGGTCTCCTCAAAATGCCTTTTTATGGTATTTAATGCTTTTCGCTGGAATTCGCTGATTTCCATGTAGCTCATAATGAGGCTGTCGGCATCCCGGGAATAGAGAATGCATCCCGCCCGGCCACTCTTCTTTTTCCAGTCCCTTAACTTTCTTTCGGTTTTATTAAATATGTCCCGGGGTACGCTGATAATGCCCAAGTCCCCCTCATTGTCCAATATCAAAACCCTTGGCATATCTTTTTGGGTTGGTTCGCCTGAAGCCAGCCGTTTGAGAATAACCAGGGGATAATGATACTGCGCCTTGTAGATGGGCACTGCCACCGCAATGCCCTCTTCGGGATAATCGGCCAGTCTCTTTAATACCTCGGGTATCCCTTTGGCCTTGGTCTCCAACCTTGACTGTTCGTACTGTTTTCTTATCTCCTTAAGCTCGTCTTTACCCAGCTTAATGATGTCTTTGGGATATTTTTTCAGGACATAAGGCACTACGCCCCGGGTAATGGCGTGCTCGAAAATTCTTTCCAAAGCGCTGGCCTGCTCCGAGCTAATTTCAACCGCAAATGGCACATAATTACCGGAAATAACCTCCACCCCCAAAATGACCCCGTATTTATGCTCACTTTCCAGTTTCTGGATATAATTTCTAGCCAGCCGGTAAACCGAGTCCTCGGCAACGGTGGAATCTATATTGGCTTTAGCATCACAATACAATATTCTGATTTTATTTTGGGACAGATGGTCACTTTGCGCCTTTACCGGCGTTAAAAATATAACTTCCTTCAGTCTGTTACGGGTTAAAAATTCCATATGTCACTACCCTCGCTTGGCAACGACCTAAGACTACCCTTTACCCCGTTAATTGTCAATCCAGTTTTAAGCAGGGGGTTAGATTCGAACCAACGACCTAGCGGTTATTGGTCAATTATACACTCATCTGGGGCGCACTAATAAATTATGTAATACTATAAGATTTTTTAGTAGTTCTTTTGACGAAACGTCATTTTATAATAAGACAAAAAGTAAGTTGAAATCTGCCTTGTGGTGACTGAATTTCGCAGTAGTGTTTGACAAAGATGAGGCAGTCTCATAAAGTAGAAAATACTCATAAAATATTGTTATTTTAAGCCCTACTGTAGATATAAAGTTATAAAGTGCGAAGGGAGGTTTGGTAAAATGGCATCGCAGCAAGTTATTCTGCTAATTATTAACTTGATCGGGGGGGCCGCTGTCATCGGCAGCTATATTTTCGGCCTCAACGCGCAACCAAGTGGAGCGAATGCCCTCTGGGGCAGTGTCCCGGAAAATATACGGCCGTTGTATGGTGTCTCCATGATTCTGGCTGCCCTTGGTTATTTTGCGTTTGTCTATTTTATTTTCTTCCGGCTCGTGCCCGGTGAAGTCCTGATTGGAGGACGATTCGGTTTCAGCCTGTTTTACGCGATATTTCTGGTCATTCTTATACCCTCGGCCTTCTGGATGCCGCTGACCAATATGTATGTGGGTAACCCGAGCACAGGCTTATGGATTGGGGTACGTACGGTTTTGGCGTTTGTAGGGCTCGCATCAATAGCCCTCGTATGGGCACTTCTCAGTTTGCAGGGTAAAGTACCCAGTATTTCCTATTGGCTGGCGGTCGCCGGCAGTGGTTACTTTGCTTTCCATACCGCTATTTTAGACGCTATAGTCTGGGCGGCGTTGTTTAAATGACCTTCGTATCGGGGATAAAGTATACTTATTGCCGATAAGTCAATCCTGGAGAGTCTAGTAGGTTAGTATGGAGCGGTTGAATCCAAAGAAGCTACATGTTACGTATTTAACTGGCACTGCTCCAGAGAATCTCAATCTTCCCAGGCGATATACCCTTACTCACTCCGACATAACGGGAGAACTTTTTCTATCGATAGGTAATCAATATGCTACCAAGCAGATTTCCAAGCTATACACCAGACTGATGAGAGACGAGGTTCTTGCTGAATTTGCCAGCGAAGAAGATAGTCTGGTATTCAGGGCCTATTGTCATGTCAGTGGGGGCTTTGTTTTCGGCACGGCTAAGTGGCGGTACAATATCTTTCACTCTGAACTACCGCTTGTTTTAGAAGCCATCAGGTACGGTGATAGGGTTCTATTTGAAGGGAACCCGAAGCTCGATAACGCCCCGGTACTTATACACTTTCAATCTACTAACAGTCGGTTTGATAAAGTGGAGAACTGGGGCACCATGGCTGATTATAGGTAATATAGGAGGTGCCGATATTACAACCGTCCAGATTTGTGATGCTAAACAGAACAGGGTGGTGACCGTAGAGGAAATCAAGAAATCGGATGCGGAATGGAAGAGACTGCTTAGCAAGAAGCAGTATGAAGTCACGACCAGAAAGGGAACGGAAATTCCGGGCACCTGCCTCTTTGACAAAGTCCACGAACCGGGTATCTTCCAGTGTGTACGCTGCGGCACCGACCTTTTTCGCAGTTCCGCCAAGTTCGATTCCGGGACGGGCTGGCCCAGTTATTATGAGCCAATCTCACCGTTGAACGTGGTAGAGCAGCCTGAAAGTAGCTTGGGAATGGTGCGTACGGAAGTACTCTGCGCCCGGTGTGGCTCCCATCTCGGCCATGTTTTTGATGATGGACCGCCACCCACCGGCAAACGCTACTGTATGAACGGCCTTGCGCTAAAATTCGTACCCGAGGGCAAACTATGAACCAGGGAGTCTCATCGGAAGTTGCTACCCTCGCCGGCGGTTGTTTCTGGTGTATTGAGGCTGTCTTCCAAAAGGTTGACGGCGTTGAGAATGTGGTTTCCGGCTACACAGGCGGCGCAACCGTCAATCCGACCTACCAACAGGTCTGCACTGGTAAGACTGGCCACGCTGAGGCGGTCCAGGTGAGCTTCAATCCTTCGAAGACCTCGTATCGGGAAATTCTGGAGATTTTCTTCTCCATCCATGACCCTACGACAATGAACCGGCAGGGTGCTGATACGGGCATGCAGTACCGTTCGGCTATTTTCTACCACAACGAGCAACAAAAAGCCGTTGCCGAGGAACTCATCGGAGAACTCAATAAAGCTCACCTGTGGAAGGAACCTATCGTCACACAGATTGTCCCGCTGGATGTATTCTATCCTGCAGAAGAATACCACCGGGAGTACTTCTCTCGACATCCCGAACAGGCTTACTGCCAGATGGTGATCGCTCCAAAATTAAAGAAATTAAACTTGATCTGATATAGATTATTGATGATGAAAAAACCTGTTCTTAAATGGGAATTATTTGGCATTATCTTCGTATTTCTTCTTGGGGCTTTGCTACACTTCGTTTTCGAATGGTCTGGTGAATTAAAAGTTGTTGGGGCAATAGCATCAGTTAATGAAAGTGTCTGGGAACACTTCAAGCAGGGTTTCTGGCCCATGTGTCTCTATGCGGTGATCGAGTACAGATTCATACGTGCCAATATCAACAATTTCTTTACTGCCAAGGCGGTCGCTGTCTATTTAATTCCAATTATCACTGCACTGATTTTTTACGCATACACGACTGCTACTGGAGCAGAGATACTAATAGTTGACATCTTGATTTTTGCAGTGGCCGTAACTGCAGGACAGTTGGTCAGCTATAAAATACTCACTTCTGTGAAACTGCCAGAATATACAAACATGATAGCCGCGGCTTTCATTATTCTATTGGCGCTTGTTCTAATACTGTTTACTTTCTACCCGCTCCACCTGCCAATATTCCTGGATGCAAATACTGGGACGTACGGTATTCCAAGATAGCCTCTCTTAAATTAAAGAACCGGCGAAGTTTTCAACATAAAATAATTGCAATTTCCAAGAGCTACTAGTCATTTTCAAAAATCGGTACCCACTTCTGTTGACAATCGGGAAGATTAATGCTATATTATTATGAGCATATGCTCAATATTGCTGAAGGATAAAAGGATAATAAGAATATGCCCAGACCACCAAAGTACCGCCGGGTTTCATTCTTGCCCAGTGTAACCTACTTTAAGCCAGCCGGTATACCGCTAAGGGCACTCGGAGAGGTGCGGCTATCAGTAGAGGAGCTTGAGGCGATACGCCTTAAGGACCTTGAAGGTCTCGAACAGGAACAGGGTGCCGAGAAGATGAACATCTCTCGCCCGACCTTTCAGAGGGTGTTGGCCTCAGCACGGCAGAAAGTAGCTGATGCCTTGTTCAACGGTAAGGCAGTAAGGATTGAGGGGGGGAGTTTCGAAATGGCGTTTCGCCGATTCAGGTGCCTAAACGGGCACGAATGGGAAGTGCCCTTTGAAGTGATGATGCACGCACCTCCCCAGCTTTGTCCTACCTGCAATACATCGAGCTTTGAGCCGCTCTCACCAGCTGGATACGGCAGGGGAGGGGGTTGGGGTAGGCCAGGTTACGGCAGGCGATAGAGAGGCGGGACAGTTCGTAGATAGAGCTGGTTTAAGCTCAGGCAGTGGGAGCAGGGATGCAAATTATAGATGCCATCATATCAAGCCTGGACATGAAGGCGGGCGTGAGGGATATTCGTCAGGGCCTGTTTCATACCGCGGTGCTGACTCGTTATTGTGGTCTGGCGGCGACACTTCCGCGCGATGCCCTCCAGCAGGAGCAGCCGTCGGTTAAGCAGGCGGGGCACTTGTTGGAGAAGGGGACAACCGAGCTGGTCCGGATGGCTTACTCTAAGGGCATACTAGAGGCTGCAATCGGGATGGCAGCGATCAACTCGTTGCTTGAGGTCAAGGATGAAGAATGCGTAGAGCTTAATGCGGCTAAGGTGATCGCCGAGAAAGGCAAGGATAAGAGAATAGCTATTGTGGGCCATTTCCCCTTTATACCTCAGCTCCGGGAGATAGCGAAGGAATTGTGGGTCATCGAGAAGAACCCGCGCGAAGGTGACTTCTTCGAGGCTGAGGCTGAAAACCTCGTCCCTCAGGCCGATGTTGTTGGCATCACCGGCAGTGCGTTTACTAATCACACTATCGAGCGGCTATTAAAACTATGTAGCCTCAAGGCTTACCTGGTGGTGCTTGGCGATACCGCTCCGTTATCGCCGGTTCTTTTCGACTACGGGATTGATGCCATATCAGGCACCAAGGTAATTGATACTGACCTAGCCCTGCGGTGCGTGAGCGAAGGAGCTACCTACCGGCAGATTAAGGGAATTCGGCAGCTCACCATGGTAGCTAATAAGGGGAAGACATATTGAGCCAAACAGATTTAGAGCAGCCAGCGCAGCAAATGCGAGCGGCAACTGCCAGGGATAAAAAATTCACCGGGCGCAGCACCCAGCAGCGCCAGCTAATCCTGGACATAATCAAGCAGGCGGACAGACATGTTGACGCTGACGAGGTCTACCGGAAGGCTCGGCGGAAATCGCCCAGCATCAGCCTGTCCACGGTGTACCGCAACCTGCAGATTTTCAAGGAACTGGGACTGGTGGAGGAGCATCAGCTTGATGGCACGCGGCGCTACTACGAAAGTGCACCCCGCTCCAAGCACCACCACATGGTATGTCTTGGGTGCGGTCGAGTCTTTGAGTTTACTTGCCCGTCAACGGAGAGGATAAGGTCCAGGCTCAGCAGAGAAGAGGGCTTCAGAGTGACTGGTGTGGATGTGCGCCTCGTAGGCTATTGCCCGCAGTGTCAGCAACGTCTTCGAGATAAAGTGAATGATAAAGAAATAAAAATAAGGAGGTGATAATATGCCTAACGGATTTGGACAAGGTAGAGGTTTCGGACGTAACTTGAGAGGAGGCATGGGATTCGGCTTCCGCGGTACATCCCCACCCTGGCCCTATATTGGCATAGGTAGAGGCGGACTGCCGCGGTGCGGCTACTTTCTGGGTGGCGCTGGAGCACTTCAACCCTGGCCCTACCCGCAGGCTCCTTTCTATGGAGTACCTCCCGCCTACGGATATACGGCCACTGCCGGTTCGATGGCTGGGGAGGAACTGGACTACCTTAAGGACCAGGCGAAATTAATGAAGGCTCAGCTGGAGCAGATTGAGTCCAGGATGCGAGAGCTGGAAGCTGAAAAGTAACCGGGAAAGCATTTGCTAAACCGAGCAATATCAACGACAGATAAAGGAGGTGTACTATGCCCGGATTTGATGGTACTGGCCCTGCCGGAATGGGGCCAATGACAGGTGGTGGTAGGGGTTTCTGCAGTCCTTGGGGAATCGGCGCAGCTCGCGCCTACGGTTTCCGCCCTCGGACAGGATACCCTTACTATGGGCCTAGGCCGTTCTTTCAAGGTCCCGCGCCCTTTGCTCCACAGATGAGCCGTGAGCAAGAGCTAGACTTTCTGAAGAGCGAAGCGGAGGCACTGAGAGAGGGGCTCAAGGAACTGGAAGTCAGAATAGGACAACTTTCGGATGAGACAAAATAGGGAGGATATATGAGAATAGCTATTTCAGCTACTGGCCCGACCCTCGATTCTGAGGTCGACCCCCGCTTCGGGCGTTGTCAGTATTTTATCATTGCTGACCCAGAGACGATGGAGTTCGAGGTAATGGATAACTCCAGCGCCATGGCCGCCGGCGGGGCTGGTATCTCGGCTGGCCAGATTATTGCAGACAAGGGTGTACAGGCAGTCCTGACCGGTAACTGCGGCCCGAATGCCTACCAGGTGCTGTCCTCTGCTGGAATCCAGGTCATTACCGGGGTATCCGGAAGTGTAAAGGATGTTATCAAAGGCTACCAGTCAGGGAAATTTCAGGCGAGTGCTCAGGCCAATGTGCCCGACCACTTTGGTATGGGAGCTACGTTGGGCATGGGAGGTGGCTTCGGCATGGGCCGCGGCATGGGCCGCGGTATGGGTAGAGGCATGGGCATGGGGTTTGGCATGAACCCGCCCGTAGACCCGGTGTCCCAGCCACAGGATCCAGAGCTGGAGCTTGATGCACTTAGAGCCCAGTCAGAGGCGCTGGCACAACAACTGTCTGAAATTCAACGCCGCATTGAAGAATTAAAGAAGAGAGGGTAACAGTCATGCCAATCTATGAATATCAGTGTACCCGGTGCGGAGAGAGATTTGAAGTTCGTCAGTCCATAGGTGAGGACGGCTCCAAGCTAAATTGCCCTAAATGCAAGGCGCAGAATCCGAAACGGCTGTTTTCCTCATTCTTCAGCCCGGGCTCAAGCACATCTGAGCCTTCGGAGATAAGCTATCCTACCTGCAATACGGGCACCTGTGGGCTGCCGCCACTATAGTATAAAGACAATCATTTTTGGAGGTGAAGTAATGCCTAGAGGAGATGGAACTGGACCTATTTGGGGTGGTGGTCCGGGCACAGGGAGAGGTATCGGTAGAGGGGGCGGAGGTGCCGGCAGAATGGGAGGCACGCGTCCCGGTGCCGGTCCTGGTGGGAGTTGTGTGTGCCCTAGCTGTGGAGCAAAAGTATCCCATCAGGCAGGAGCACCCTGCTACAACCTGAGCTGTCCCAAATGTGGGGCAAAAATGGTGAGAGGATGAGGTGATAATATCGGTTGCCAGTGGCAAAGGAGGGACAGGCAAAACTCTTGTTGCCACCAGCCTTGCCCTTTCCTTAAAAGATAGTAATATGGTACAGCTTCTCGACTGCGATGTTGAGGAGCCCAATGACCACATTTTACTCAAACCGGAAATCACGGGCAGCAAAGCTGTCTCCATTCTGGTTCCTAAAGTAGATGAAGATAAGTGCACCTTTTGCGGCAAGTGTGCCGAAGTGTGTGCCTATAATGCCATCGCTGTAATCGGCAGCCATGTACTGACCTTCCCCCAGCTCTGCCATGGGTGCGGTGCCTGTAGCTATCTCTGTCCAGAAGATGCGATTACTGAAGAGGGTCAGGAGACGGGGGTTATTGAGTGGGGACAATCGGATGGTATCAACTTCGTTCAAGGTAGACTGGAAATTGGTGAGGCTTGGACACACCCCATCGTCAGAGAGGTGAAGAAATATGCCAATAGTGCTGACATAATTATCATCGACGTTGCGCCGGGGACATCGTGCCCGGTGGTAGAAGCGGTTAGGGGCAGTGATTTCTGCCTCTTGGTAACCGAGCCAACGCCCTTCGGACTTAATGACCTTGCCCTGGCAGTAGAGACGGTGAGAGAACTCGATATACCCTGCGGCGTCGTCCTCAACCGTGCTGGTGTTGGCGACAGCAGGGTGGAAGAATACTGCCAGAAAGAGAATATACCAATACTGCTCACTATACCCCTGGATATGGAGATTGCCCGTTTGTATTCGCGGGGTATTTCTCTGGTCGAGGGGCTGCCACAGTGGAAGTACAGCTTCCTGGGGCTTTTCGACAAGATTAAGGAGATAGTAAATGAAAGAGGCCGTGATACTGAGCGGTAAGGGAGGTACCGGCAAGACCAGCATAGTCGGCTCCTTCGCTGCTCTGGCTAAAAGGAAGGTTCTTGCCGACTGCGATGTGGATGCGGCCGACCTCCATTTGCTGCTCAGTCCCTCGGTGAAGCAGGCAAGCGAGTTCTCGAGCGGCCAGGTGGCTTGCATCGACGAGGCTACGTGCACGCAGTGTGACTTGTGTCGAGAACTCTGTCGTTTTGGCGCCGTCAAAGATTTCAAGGTTGACCCGCTTGCCTGTGATGGTTGCGGCTTTTGTTATCATATATGCCCAGATGAAGCCATAACTATGAGAGAAAAGATGTCGGGACACTGGTTTATCTCAGACACGAGGTATGGACCTCTTGTCCATGCCCGGCTGGGAATTGCCCAGGAGAACTCGGGTAAGCTGGTGGCCCAGGTCAGAGAGCAAGCCAAGCAGATTGCCAGAGAGCAAAGTTTGGACTACATAATAAGCGACGGGCCGCCAGGAATCGGCTGCCCGGTGATTTCATCGCTGTCTGGAGTGAGTCTGGCGCTTCTGGTTACCGAGCCGACGCTTTCTGGAATACACGACCTGGAAAGGTTGCTCGGGGTGTGTCACCACTTTGGTATTCCTGCCTTGGTTTGCATCAACAAATATGACCTGAACGAGAACAACACCCACCAGATTGAAGTCTATTGCTCGGCTCAGGGCGTTGAGGTGGCTTCCAAGGTTCCTTTTGATAATGTGGTAACTGAAGCTCTGGTACATGAAGTGCCCGTGGTGGAATACGCTAACGGCAGCGTTTCGCACCAAATAGAGGCGCTCTGGAAGAAAGTCTCCACAGCTCTCGTGGAGACAAGGCAGGCATAATTTGAAGGCTTGTTGCCAGCTTGTGGGGATAACAAAAGTGCCTTCCGCTGACAAAGGTGGCTTGAATAGGGCAAAGAGGAGTCTGGCTTGTGACTGGAGCTATCGTCTACGGTCCGGTCCCGTCCCGGCGATTGGGACGTAGTCTCGGCGTAAATAACATCCCTCCCAAAATATGCAGTTACTCCTGCGTCTATTGCCAGCTGGGGAGAACCCTGAGGATGCATGTAGAGCCGGGGTCTTTCTATAAGATGGCCTGGATAGCAGAAAAGGTAAGAACAAAGTTAAAACGGGCAGCGGATAAAGGCGAACTAGTGGACTATGTGACCTTTGTTCCTGACGGCGAGCCCACCCTGGATGTTGCTCTGGGCAGGGAGATTGAGGTTCTGAAGACACTGGGGGTTAGGGTTGCGGTTATCACCAACGGGTCATTGCTCTGGCGCGAAGACGTAAGGCAAAACTTGCGTCACGCCGACTGGGTCTCACTGAAAGTAGATGCGGTAAGCGAAGGGATGTGGCACAGGATTAATCGGCCGCATAAGTCGCTGGACCTTGAAGCGATTCTGCAGGGAATGCTCAGATTTACCCAGTCGTTCGATGGCGAACTGGCCACGGAGACGATGCTCGTGAGGGGCAAGAACGATGACCTTGATGAGGTAGAGAGGATAGCCGGGTTTCTGGCATTGTTGCGGCCGACCAAGGTCTATGTGGCCATACCGACACGGCCACCGGTGGAAAGGGTGATGCCCGCCAGTGAGCAGACCGTCAATGCGGCGTACCAGGTCTTCACTGAAAGGCTGGGTAAGGGGGTAGAATACCTGACTGCCTATGAAGGCAATGCCTTCGCTGGCACGGGCAGCGTTCAGGAAGACCTGCTGAGTATAACGGCAGTGCACCCCATGAGAGAAGATGCGGTGGCGGAGTTTTTGAAAAGGGCCGGTACCGGTTGGGAAACTATCCGGGGTCTAATCAAGAATCGTAACCTCATGGAAGTTGCATATCAGGGAAAGAAGTTCTATATGCGCAAACTGCCCGCACAGAAACAGTAAGAATGTGAAATAGCAAGCGGGAGAAAAGATGAAAATTTCGGTCTGTGGTAAGGGGGGAAGTGGCAAAAGCACCATGGTGGCGCTGCTGGCTAACGAAGCCGTGACGAGAGGCTATCAGGTTCTGGTGGTCGATTCGGACGAATCGAATACGGGGCTTTTCCGGATGCTCGGCTTTGATCGGGCGCCCTCGCCCCTCATGGAACTTGTCGGCGGTAAGAAAAATCTGAAGCAGAAGATGGGCCAGCCGGCTATTTTTAGGGAAAGCCAGATCGAGACAGCGCACATCCCGGAGCAATATTCACTCAAGAGGGACGGGTTGCAACTGGTCGCTATTGGGAAAATACTGCAGTCACTAGAAGGCTGTGCCTGTCCCATGGGCGTGTTGAGTCGGGAGTTTCTGAAAAAGCTTACTCTGCAAAGAGACGAACTGGTCATTGTGGACATGGAGGCAGGAGTGGAGCATTTCGGCCGGGGAGTGGACAGCAGTATTGACAGTGTGCTAATCGTGGTCGAGCCTCCTTTGGAGTCAGTAAACGTGGCTCGGAAGATATATGAGCTGGCTTCAGAAATTGGCATCAAGAATGTCTGGGCTATCATGAACAAGGTGCCTTCAGGCGAGGTAGTTGCCAAGCTAAAAAGGGAACTGAAAGAGCGTCGCATTGAGGTGGTCGGCTATATCTACTTTGATGCCGATATCTTCAAGTCGAGTCTGGAAGGCAGCATCCCTAAGAATGGGGTGGCAGTTTCAGAGATCAAAGGTGTCTTGGACCACATCCTTTCAAGGGCAGGTTTGCCTGCATCTGGATGATACGGATTTAGCTCCTCTTACTGGAGCGAATGGAGGTATATAATGTGTCTGGCTAAGGCTTATCTTAACAGGTGGAACAATAAACCTGTTCTTCAGGACATCGCCCGTATGCGACTGCATGGTAATCAGGTGGAACTGGAGACACTCTTTGGCGAAGAGAAGGTTATACCGGGCAGGGTAGTCGAAATAGATTTTTCAACCTCGAAGATATTGCTCGCTCATAGCGGCGAAGCTAACAGGGGAAGGCATGGAAACCTATCTTGATTGCATACCGTGCCTGTTAAATCATAGCTTGAAAGCAGCCAGAGCGGTAACCGATGACGAAGATATTCATCGCCAGGTGCTTAACGCAATGGCAGCAATGATTCCACAGCTGTCCCTGGGCTTGAAACCACCGGAAATAGCACAGGAGGCATACCGGCTTATCCGCCAAATTACGGGCCACAGTGATCCCTTCCACAAGGTAAAAGCTGAAGCCAACGCTGATGCTCTGGCTCTCTATCCACGCCTCGTAAAAATTGTGGTTGACGCCGAGGACCCGCTACTGACCGCATGTAAACTGGCCATTGCCGGTAATTCTATTGACCTTGGCCCTGAATTCGGTCAAGTAACTATGGAGAGCCTTGTAGAAACAGCGTTAGGCTCTCATATAGATAGCCGAGATTATCAGCGGTTTCGGAACAGTATCGCTAGTTCATACCGAATCATATACATCGGTGATAACACCGGGGAGATCGTTTTCGATCGGTTACTTATCGAGCAGCTTCATAAAGTCAAGAAGTTGGATGTAGTCTTTGTCGTAAGGGAAAGGCCGGTCATAAACGATGCCACCAGGGATGATGCTCTGGACGTGGGTATGGACAAGGTGGCCAGAATTATATCAAGTGGTTCGGATGCGCCGGCGGCTATACTCTCGCAGTGTTCCCGTGAAATGGTAGAACTTTTCCATTCTGTGGATATGATAATTGCTAAGGGGCAGGGTAACTATGAGGCGCTGGATGAAGAAACAGGTAACATCTTTTTTCTGTTAAGGGCCAAGTGTTCAATAATAGCCGACCAGTTCGGTGTGAAGATTGGTGACGCCGTCCTGAAACAGAAAAAATCGGCTTCCCAGGCGGGTAATACAGTCTAAACAATATGGTGTGGGGGTACAGTTATGGCTAATTTTAAGGAGATAGATGAAGCGAGAAAGCTGCTCGGTCTGGGTGAGACAGCCACGCTGAAGGAGATTAAAAGTGCCTACCGAAGGCTTGCCCATGAATATCATCCGGATAAACAGGAAGGCACCGGCGAATCAGACGAGCAAAGAATGAAGAAAATAAACTGGGCATACCAGCTGTTGGTGAATTATTGTCAGGATTATAAATACAGCTTCCGGGAGGAAGATGTTGCCAAGACATACCCTCATGACGAATACCTCAGGAAGTTCCATTACGGCTGGTTCGAAGGTATTTAGAAATAGCGCCTTACCGGTCAAAAGCCAGGCGATTTAAGACTGAAATGAGGCAAATGATGGAGGAGCGTGTCTCGTTCCGAGACTGTACTATCGTTGCTTGTGGAACTATGATTCCAGAGCTAAATTACCTCAAGCAGATTGGCTTTCTGGATGCCAGAAAAATCCTGTACACAAAGCCCGGGCGATGCGAGTTTCCCCGAGAACTCGAGAGCCAGCTAATAAGACAAATAGGTAACGCCAAAAAATACTCTCAGAAAATCATCGTGGTTTACGGCGACAGATTCTGTTATGTTAATGTTGATAATCCATATCGGCAGATAGATACCATAATCCACGAGCAAGAGGAAGAAGGAATCAAAATCTCCCGAATAAAGGCTGTCCATTGTGTTGACATGCTAGCCGATGCTGAAGACAGGGAAATAATAGGTCAAGGTAAAGACATTTACTGGCTTACCCCGGGATGTATGAAATACCGCCATTATGTATATCAGGGTTGGGATAAAGGTTTAGCCAATCAGAATTTCCCGAAACATACTGGCGGAGCAATTATGCTGGATGCGGTAGACTATTATGATAAGCTTATGGAAAGTGACCCGGAGGAAATCCTGGAGTTTTCTGACTGGATGGGTATTCCTTTAGAATCCCATAAGATTTCTTTACTTAGACTGAAAAGACTGCTTCTAGAGCAAATTCATGCTGAAGAAGAGTAAAAAGATTTTCTGCTACCAGCGGCCTGCGAAATATAATTAATTTTATAGCAATGCCTTGCACATTACACTAACTTATGAAACGGGGTAATACTTTGTCGTTTTGTTGTCGGGGTTTCGAGATAATCAGGGGGAAAGTAATTAGGGAGGGTTGACGGATTTACTTATGGTTGGTAAACTATACCCCCGTAGGGTATTTTCTTCGGCTTATCTCCCTACAAGCTCCAAAAGTATCCGGCTCATTATGTAGGAGCCGGATACTTTTTATGAAAACCCTTACTTTACTAACCAGAATAAAAGCTTGTTGAACGGTGGGAATTTGTTTGAATCCCTCTCCCATGCCTGTGGAGCGGGTGATGGGATTCGAACCAAATAGCCTAGCTATATAACTAGCTTATAAATCATAATTTATTAGAAAGCACGACCATGGGATAGAGAATTAAATTTATAGTATTACTTCAATATGGAATACAGTCTAAAAATTTTGAGCAAATATATTGACAAAAGTTATTATTCTAGTATAATATTACTAGTAATATAATTCTAGTAATGGCACTCTTATAATATATTACTAGAATTATAAAGCCAGTAAGGCATTTGTGAAGTATGAAACGAGGTGACTTTGGGCAGGATTGCCCGCACTTACTGGAAATATGGGGTAAGAAATAATATGGCAACCAGACAAAAGAATCTATATTTGTATTTGACTATAGCCTGTTTTATCGGTCTTATCACCATATTCATTGTTGACGGTTATATGGGCATTTATGACACCATCAATGTAACCGCCGGTGAACGTGAGCAGACAATAGAAGCTTATTTCTGGCTGGGTGAAGGCATCTCTTATTTCCCAGAATACCCCTATGAAGTTAAAGACGCCTACGTGGTCGGAGTAAACCGGGGCGATAAGGTCTCTTTCCGCTATCAGGTTGATAATCGCCTATTTTCCCAGTATACGGCTGATATTGAAGTATCAGTCGAGCGTGGCCAGGAGAAGGTGCTTGATTTGTTATCACAACCGATATCAATGGATGCCTTTGGTGAACAAAGCCTGGAGTGGGTCGTAGATACCGCGGCGCTCGTCCCCAACGATTTGCTGCCGGAGCAAGCATATGAGTTCTCGGTAATCATAAAACGTGGCGAGATAATGCGCAAAATAATCGTATACATATACCCGGCGGGTTATAGGTGGTGAAATAATTGCCGGCTTAGGCAATTTTAGGAAGTAAGCGATATGAGGATAGAGTACATATTATTCGGTTTTGGCATCCTGCTCTGCCTTGCCGGAGTGGGCTATCTGGCTGCGGAATATGTGAGGTACTTATCTGAAGTCTGGAAACTGGTCTCTCTGCTGCTGACCGTAGGTATGTTTGCCTTTTTGGGCAAGTATTTTGAAAGCCTGGGGTGGTAAGAGATGATAGGAATAGCGATATTAGCCTCTTTAGCTGTCATCGGCTGGCTTATTTACCGGGCGGTAAGAGGCAAGCCGTTTAAGGCTCATGTAGCCGCCTACGCGGTAGCCTGCGTAACTGGCGTTTTTACCTATGCCTTTTTTCTGAGCATGGACATACCGCAGCTAATTAAGGTGGTGGTCTCAATTCTTGCCGGGGTGGCCCTGATAATCCTGGCTGCCTACCTTCAGATTCGCCGCCGGCCGAGTAAAGCATAGGGGCATTAGCAGCGTCTTATGTTCAGCAGTCTCCTTATCTGAAGTCTACCGCAGGGCGCAAATCCAGCAGGTGTATCAGGTCAGGTTATCGCAAAAAGGTCCCAAGAAGCTATAGGCAAAATGCTTAAGATAAAAGTTTAACCGGCAGGGAGAACAAAAATGAGAGCATCCAAGATATTTTTAAAATTAACTTTATCTGTTATACTGTCACTTGTTTTTTTGGCGATGGCTAGCGTGCCCGTAATGGCACAATCAATTACGGTATCTCCGGCAAGTGGCGAGGTAGACTCTAAAGTCTCGGTAAGTGGCTCGGGCTTTACCGCCGGCCTGACTTTCAAGGCCTATTTTGCCTATAACACATCTTATGAAATAGTCAAGAGCGGTACCGTTACCACCAGTGGGACCATTTCGGCATCTTTCACTGTTCCCGAGATGCCTGCCGGCGCATATACGATTCTGGTGCGTACGTCTGCTAACTCTGCCAGCGGTACTTTCACCGTAGTTCCGGCGATTGAGCTTGATGAGACATCCGCTTTTTTTGGCGAAAAGATCACGGTGAGTGGTACCGGTTTTGACGACGACAAAAAGGTGACCATAAAATTTGATAATGATAATGTGGCCACTGACAGGACAGATGATGACGGCAGTTTTAGTGGAGCCACTTTTACGGTTCCTGAGGTACAGCGTGGCAGCTATACGGTAAAAGTTACTGACGGTACCAATACTGCTTCCACCAGTTTAGAGGTAAGGCAGTCAGTCAATATTACACCAGACTCAGGGATTGTAGGTGCTACGATAACAGTCACCGGTCATGCCTTCAAAGCTAAGCGGTCGATAAAACTGACTTATGATGGGGCAGCAATTTCCACCAACCCGTCATCCGTGACTACAGATAGTGATGGAACATTTAGGGCTACTTTCAATGTACCAGCTGGTTCTGATCGTATTATTGAGGTAAAAGCTAGCGATGGCACTTACAGTGCTAGTGCCACTTTCACATTACTGGCCAATATTGACATGACCCCGACAAGTGGCGAAGTTGGTACCCAGCTAGCAATTAACGGTAGCGGCTTTAGCGCTAGCAAAGCAGTGAATATCGCCTTTGATAATATACTCGTGGCAACGAGCAGTACCGACCGTAATGGTTACTTCAGCATCACTTTTAGTGTGCCACCGAGTTTCAGCGGCACTCATACCGTAAAGGCAATGGATGGGAAAATCACGGCTAGTGCCCAATTTAACACTTTAGCCAGCATGGTTCTTGAGCCAGCGATGGGTCAGATCAATGCTGAGATTCAGGTAAGTGGTCACGGGTTTGGGGCTAATAAGTTAGTAAGCATCCAGTTTGCCGATGTGACTATAAGAACCGCCGCTACTGACGCCAATGGTAGTTTCAGTGATAAATTCAAAGTACCTCAATATGATAGTGGTAACTACAATATAGTGGTGAGTGATGGCATCAATAAACTTACTTCTGTTTTTACCCTTACCGTTAGCGCCAGCCTAAGTCAGACTACAGGTAACATTGGTGAAAATCTTACTGTCACGGGGAGCGGGTTCACCGGAGCGGTAAGCATCAAATATGATGACAATACCATAGCTTCTGCGATTGCTGATGCTAATGGTGCCTTTTCGACTACCCTTAGTGTTCCGCCTAGTGCACACGGACACCACATCATCACCGTTAGTGGCACAATTAGTACCATACAGCTTACCTTTACTGTTGAGTCTGACCCACCGGCGGCACCAATTCCAATCCAACCAGTAAACAACGCCAGGGAAAATTCACGGCCATCCTTTGATTGGACAGCGGTTACTGACCCGAGTGGTGTAACCTACACTTTGCAGATTGCCACTGGTCCTGGCTTCAATAACATAATATTGCAAAGGGAAGAGCTGACTACCTCACAATGCAAACTCACTAATGCAGAAAAGCTGCGTTCTACCAGCAAGGAAATCCCTTACTATTGGCGGGTTAAGACAGTAGACCGTGCTCAAAATGAGAGTGCCTGGTCAGAGTCAGGTTCATTCTACGTTAGCTTCTTGACAGATTGGGTCAAATATACCCTGATTGGTCTTGGAGAGGCGATTCTCCTCTTATTTGCCTTCTGGCTAGGTATGAAAATTGCGCGCCGGGGAGCATCTGAGTGAATTGTTCATTTACATATTTACTGCGGTCGAATGTGGTTGTTAGCGGTGTTTAGAAGAGGAGGTGAAAATCAATGGCGCTGAGGACACAGCCTGGGAAACCAGGAGCGAAACCAACTAAGCCGACTAAGAGATAGTACGTAAGGCGTTTTCAGGTTTAATTATGAGAGCGGAAGGATTACACTATAAAAAGTGAGCCTTCCACTCTTATTTAGAGTAGCTACTAGGCATTTAAGTAAACTCGTTTATCAGTTTTTGTGTACTTCTTCTTCGTACCGTAGGTTATGTTAGAATATATAGGGAGGTGAAAAAGATGGTGAAGATAACAAAAACAGTAGCTAGGGAAAGGTTGGGTGATGTATCATCTGAAAAGCAGTTTTGGTGCTCCGATGGACAGGTACTTAAGAATCTGTCTGAATTGGAGGAAGCACTGAAGCAGATGAGTGAGGAAACCTTCCGTTTTCATTCAAGTGAAGGAAGGAGTGACTTCAGTAATTGGGTCATGAATGTGGTTGGTGACGAGAAGTTATCACGGGACCTGCAGAAGGGCACCACTCGGATTCAGGCAGCGAAGAGCGTAGCTAGTAGGGTCGCTTGGTTAAAGAGTAAAGCAGAAGCCGGATAGTTGCCTTGCTCTTTAAAACGGATGAGAAGCGCAAGTTGAGTGGTTGCTGAGAGACGGCACTAGGAGAAAGTGTTTTGTTTATTAAACTTATAGTTGGGGTATGAAAAAGAATAATACTAAACACTCAATCGATAGGCTTGTAGTCGTTTCAAACCGATTGCCTTTAATCTTGATAACTCGTGGCAGGGGTAAGTGGGAGGCTCGGTCGAGTACAGGCGGATTGGTTACGGCTTTAACATCTGTTTTAACCCGGAAAAAGGGCTTATGGATAGGGTGGCCCGGATTGTGGGAGGAGCCGGATCTGGGCAGGGTTTTGATAGCCATCGGTAAAGATATGGGTTACGCACTGGAACCAGTCTGGCTGACTAAGGCAGAAATCGACCATTACTATTTCGGATTTTCCAACGAAATCATGTGGCCCCTTTTCCACGACCTTCAGACCCGTTGTAACTTTGATCCGGCATATTGGAATATGTACCAAGCAGTTAATCGCAAATTCGCAAACACGATTGTCAGTAAGGTCAGTGCCAGAGATTATATTTGGGTTCAAGATTATCACCTGATGCTGTTAGCTAAAGAATTGCGTAGATTGGGCGTGACAAACAAGATCGGATTCTTTCTACACATCCCTTTTCCCAACCCAGATATGTGTATTAAATTACCCTGGCGCGAGGATATCTTAAAGGCATTATTGGAGTTTGATTTGCTTGGTTTTCAGACTCGTCGTGACCGAAACAACTTCATGCATTGTGTTGAAGTCATGTTTAAAAATCTGAATTTCGATACTAGAAAACAATTGGTAAACATTAATATAAGAAAACAAAAAGTCATGGTTGGCAGTTTCCCAATAAGCATAGATTTTAGAGCTCTAGCGAATCAGGCTGCGTCAGAGATAGTGGCCGAGAAAGCGAAGCAATTACGCAATGCCACGCCGAATAGGCAGATAATCCTTGGTGTTGACCGTCTAGATTACACCAAGGGAATACCAGAAAAGCTGTTGGGTTTCAAAAACGCCCTGGAACGTTTCGCGGCCCTGCGGAGCAAGATATCATTGATTCAGGTTATCGTGCCCAGTCGCGAGGATATATTTCAGTATAAGGCACTTAGAAGTGAAATCGAGGGCTTGGTGAGTGAGATTAATGGCAAATTTACACAAGCAGGGTGGATACCGATTCACTACCTCTATCGGCATTTAGACCAGAATGATTTACTGGCCTATTATCGCGTTGCTGACATCGCTCTCATTACTCCCCTAAAGGACGGGATGAACCTGGTAGCAAAGGAATATTGTGCGGCTAATGTTGACGAAAATGGAGTGCTAATACTCAGTGAATTTGCTGGCGCTGCTTACAAATTAGGTAGCTATTCGTTGTTGGTGAATCCTTATGATGTCATAGGTATGGCTAACACCATCAATCGAGCATACAAGATGAGTGTTGATGAACGGAAACGGCGAATGCAAAGACTAAGAAAGGCTATCGCCAAACGTGATGTCCATTGGTGGGTTGACTCTTATTTAGCCGCGGCTTATGGAAGTAAGTATAAGGGCAGCGATTAGCGTTTGTTAATTACTTGAAGATGAACGGGCCTATTATTAGCGGATCCTTACTGTGTAGTGTATAATGTTGTCCAGAATTTATTAGTGTCCAAACAAAATTTACAACATGGCAATTTCAGTACTACCAGAACGCATTAGTAGACTTAATGAACTGGCTTACAATCTCTGGTGGAGCTGGAACGATGAGGCGCGAAGGTTATTTCGCGCCTTGGATTATCCACTCTGGCGGACAAGCGGACACAATCCGGTCAAGCAGTTACGCCAGATAAGTTCGGAGACACTGCAGGCGGCGGCAGATGACGAGGATTTTCTAGCTTTATATGACTCGGTGATAGCCGTCTTTGACGCCTATATATCAAATTCAGATACCTGGTTTAACAATAACCACTCCAATTTATTAAACGTACCTGTCGCCTATTTCTCTATGGAATACGCTCTACACAACTCTCTACCAATTTATGCCGGGGGGCTAGGTATATTAGCCGGTGATATATGTAAGGAGGCGAGTGACTCAGGTATACCGATGGTTGCCATTGGGTTCATGTACCCGCAGGGGTACTTTCACCAGCACATTTCTACGGACGGCTGGCAAGAAGAGGTTTACCGACAGCTTGATTTTGAGGAGGCAGCCATTAGTCGCGTCCTTTCTAATGATGGCAAAACAGTGGTGGCTGAAGTTCAACTGGGTGATGATAGCCTAGCTATCGGGGTGTGGCGGGTGAGGGTTGGTTGCACCAATATCTATTTGCTTGATACCAACATTGAGCAAAACCCGACTCGATACCGACAGCAGTCGGCGCGTCTTTATGTTGCCGACAGCGAACAGCGTATTCAGCAGGAAGTTATACTCGGAATTGGCGGGGTGCGCGTCTTACGAGCGCTCAACATCAATCCAGGGGTCTGGCATGCCAATGAGGGGCATACTGCCTTTATGATGCTAGAACGCCTTCGGGAGGAGGTAACCAAGGGGGTTGGTTTTGCTGAAGCAATGAGCCGGGTACAAAAAGCTAGTGTGTTTACCACCCATACGCCGGTGCTGGCGGGACATGACATCTTCCCGGCTCAGTTAGTAGAGAAGTACTTCCGTGGTTACTGGGAATCCCTGGGCATTGACCGGGACACTTTCTTTCAACTGGGAAGATGTGATAACTCTGAAAGTGAGGCTTTCAATATGACCGTGCTTGCCTTAAAAATGGCTGACCAACGCTGTGCGGTGAGTCAGCTTCACGGGAAGGTCAGCCGAAAAATGTGGCACGGCCTCTGGCCAGAACTCCCCGAAGACCAGGTACCGATATCTCATATAACCAATGGCGTCCACGTGCCCTCCTGGATTGCCCCGGAATTACTTTATCTCCTGCGGAAGTACCTGGGTGAAGACTGGATGAAAAGACATGATGATGAAAAACTGTGGGAGCGGTTGATGGATATTCCCGATGATGAACTGTGGGCGGTCCGCAAGCAGCTGAATCGTAAGCTTATCGCCGCAATTCGAGAGAGGGTACGGCGCCGGTGGGTAGAGGACTATATACCCGCTAAGCAGTTATTAACTATGGGCACCTTGCTTGATTCAGAGGTACTGACTATCGCTTTTACCCGCCGCTTTGCTGAATACAAACGACCGACCCTAATCTTCCGAGACGTTGAACGTCTCAAGAAAATTGTTAACAACCGGTGGCGTCCGGTTCAAATTATCTTTGCCGGTAAATCACACCCCGCTGACCTGCCCTCAAAGCGTCTTCTCCAGCAGGTGTATACCATGGCTTCCGACCCCGGTTTTCAGGGGCGAATTGCCTTTGTCGAGGACTACGACATGCATCTGGCTCGTTTTTTGGTTCACGGGGTGGATGTGTGGCTAAACACACCCTGTCGCCTACGCGAAGCTAGCGGTACCAGTGGCATGAAAGCCACCCTAAACGGCGTGCTTCATTTTAGTGTTCGCGATGGCTGGTGGCAGGAAGGTTACAATGGCGGCAACGGTTGGGCAATCGGCAGTGAAAACCCCAAGCCGGAGGAAGAAGATAGAGAGGACGCCGAAGCCTTCTACCGCCTTCTGGAAGAGGAGATTGTGCCTCTTTACTATACCCGGGACCGAAATGGTGTGCCCCAAGGGTGGATGCGGATGGTCAAGGAAGCAATGCGTTCCGTCGTGCCCCTCTTCTGCGCCCGGCGCATGCTTAGGAAATACACGGAGCAGATGTATCGTCCTGCCGCCCAAACTAGTAGAAGCTAGTGGTTCGTTAGCAGAGCCACCGGGAATGCACTGAGTGCGTCGGTAATAAGTAGTCCCTTTCGCGGCTGGGATATCCTCAGCTTCTCTCGGGTAAAGGCATTAAGCCAGTGTACGGGGGCGCCATCAGGTAAAAGTACTAAGTCGTTTCCCCATACATGTCGACCCAGTGGAAAGGTACTGGTATCAACTAGTTTAGTCAGCCACCTCGGAATTATCACCACCACCCAGGCCTCTCCCCGGCGGCGGGCAAAGGCACAGATATGTTCACTACGCTCGCCTTGTGACTTAAGTGGAATATAATCTCCGCCCTGAAATACGTCCCGGTGGGAGTTGCGGACGCTTAGTGCCTTGTAGGTCAGGTAAAGCTTTACCTGGCCACCTTCCCAGGAACTCAAAAGCTGCCGGATTAACCCTGGCTGGTTATACTTTTCTTGTTGCTGGAGGTCACGCAGCAGCTTTACCCTTAGCTTGAAGTCCACCGGACGCCGATTATCGGGGTCGACCAGGCTGAAATCCCACAGCTCGGTTCCCTGATAAAAGTCGGGCACTCCCGGTGAGGTTATCTTTAGCAAGACCTGGGCCAGGGAATTAAGCGCGCCGTAGTAGGCTATTCGCTCTTCAAGCCGCAGAAAGTCTTCGAGAAACTTGTTTTGCTTTGAGCTTTCTAGGATAGAATCTACGAATGTGATAAGGGTACTCTCATATTCTTCATTAGGCGAAAACCAGTTAGTGTGGGTCTTGGCCTCCCTAACTGCTTTGACCATATATGCTTTCAGCCTTTCCTTGAAATTTGGCACTTCTTCGTTGGAGAGGGGCCAGGCACCAAGTAATGTCTGGTAAAGGAGTATTTCGGTATTTGGTTCGGGCACAAGCCGTCCATTCACTTTTTGTTTTTGGGAAAAATTCAGTTCAGTCCATCGGGTCAGGCTTCTCTCCCATTTTTCAGGAATCTCGGAGAGAACATTGATTCGGGCGCGGACATCTTCACTTCGCTTGGTGTCGTGAGTAGAAGTAGCATTTAGTGTACATCGCCAATTTTTCAGCTGGTACAGATTACGGTTGTGGAACTCGGTAACAGACAAACCGGCGCTACCTGGGTCTCCACCTACCTCATTGAGAGAAATAAGAAGGCTGTAACTATAGAGGGCTGTATCCTCGAATCCCTTGGCCATGATAGCCCCGGTTAACTGCTGCCACCGTGAAACGAAGTGGAGCCAGGCCTCCTTTTGCTCCTTGGTAAAAGTCTGCGGAAAGTCAAGAAGAAAGACTCGCTGCAGAAAATCCAACGTGGTAGTACTTGCGGTGCTACCCCGCCGCCGGACTTCCTGAAATGCATGCTCAAGGTATTGTCGGTCACGAGGGGATATTTCTAGAGTATTCGTGTATGTGCGGTAGACAGGCAGGGATGCAGCTACCTCAATAAGTGCTTCCTTGGCTTTAATCGGTGACAGACGAGGAGCACCTCCGGATTTTGGGGCAAGATGCACTAGGTTGCGTCCCAGTGCCTCTAATTCATTGGGGAACAGCTCAGCCATTACCTGCTTCTTTTTCTGATAGACAACATCGGCGAAGACCGATTCCCTTTCGGTAAGGCATACGTATAACTTACCTAGAATCTCCACGCCCTTTCCATCAACGAATAGAGCGTTAACCGTATTAGCAAAGTCGTAGCCAGTGGTTCCCAAAACGGGCCATTCTTTAGGCAGAGTCTCGTCACCGGAAAGAATCTTCTCCACGATCACGTAGAAGTTGGCTCCCTTCTTGGTTTTGTTCATTTGTGGAGCTAGGTGTTGCTGTAGCCTTGACAGATATTGAAGAGGGTCGTACAGTCCGTCAATATGGTCAATTCTAAGGCCGGTAATTCTGCCTTCAGCAATGAGTTTAAAAATTAGCGAATGTATTGTCTCAAATACGCCGGCGTCTTCCACACGGACGCCAACTAAATCGCCAATGTCAAAGAAGCGCCGGTACCCGGTGGGCTTGCTGTCTTCTTTGCTGAAAGCGAGCCAATCTAAGTCAAAGAAACGGGCATAGGGCGAGTCGTTACCTTTCTCCGAGACGTCCTGCCACCACGGATTTCCCGGGCTGGCTGCCATGTGGTTGGGGACAATGTCAAGCAGTAGTCCCATATTGTGGTGTTTGAGTTCTTGGACTAGAGCAGTAAAATCTGCCTCGGTGCCCAGTTCTGGGTTCAGACTTAATGGGTCGGTAACGTCATAACCGTGAGGGCTTCCCTTCCTTGCCTTGAGTATGGGGGAAGCGTAAAGGTCGGAGATACCAAGCTGAGATAGATAAGATACTAGGCCCCGGGTATCGATAAAGCGGAATTGCTGATTAAACTGTAACCGGTAGGTAGCCACCGGTATCCGTAAGTGGTTCATTTGGGCATCCGTATTGATAGCTGTTCGCCTAGAGAGGCAAATTGTTTGGTCCACTTGCCAGCCTTCTGGTTACCCTGCCCGGCTTTTTGCTGTAATTCGGGGTAGGTAGTCTGCATCATGTCATAGAATAGATTCTGCACGTCCCACAGGTTCACAGCGAAGGGCAATGACTTAGCCAGTGCCACTCCATCAACTAGGTTCTGCAGAAGAGCAGCATCTTCAGGTGAGGATACGAACCTAGCCATCGTTTCTTCCAGAGTTTGCTCAAGCTGATAGCCAAGTCCCTCAGTATCAAGGTCAATGTCCCAGTGTTTGGCTTCTTCGAGAAGATTTCCGACTTTCTCCACTTCCAGGGTTTCACTGCTGATCGCTTGGCGGAGGTCACTGTTCAGGATAAATTCGGCGGCAGCTTGGAAGGCTTTGGGCAGAGGTCTGCCTAGGAAGCGCATAAGTGGGTAGTGGTGCTCATAGATTTGGCGGTAAGCAACTTCAATCTCAGCAAGTGCGGACTCCATAATTAGTCCCAGAACTTTACGTTGTTCATCCCAGAAAAGGGACTTGAGTGAGTAGGTAGAGGTGCCAAAGTGCTTATCCAGTAGGCGGATAACCTCGGGTAGGTCTGCCTCGGAGAAGGTCTGGGTTATTTCATGAACCGTGGTCTGATAGGCTTCTTCACCTTGGTACTCCCGGATGCCAGCGTTCACATTTTGGTCGCCAAAGTGCAGCACGCCGAAGCTTAATTCGGCTGATTCCTGCGTGATTTCAGAGGTGACACTAGCCCGTCCCACGGCCAGTTTCGGCTTACCGGCAACCAAGGGCTGGTAGTCTTTCACATTTATGAAGTAGCAGTAAACCTTTACCTCCTTCCCGTACTCCTCAAACAAGGAACTTACCGCATAGTGGGCAGTGACCTTGCTCAAGTCTATCATGGCTGGCTTGACGAAGCTCTCATAAATGCGGCGGCCATCACCGTGCTCTGGCAGGTTGCTCTTGGCCGGTTCAAGAAGCTCCAGAAAATGCGGTTCGGTGTCATCACCGAATAGCCCTTCTGCCAGCTGAACCACCCGTCCGGCGTATTGAATGACCTGCACTGTTTCAATGCCGGAGAGGTCATCAAAAAACCAGCCGCAGCTAGTGTACATCAGCATAGCATGGCGCTGAAGCTCCAGAAGCTTGAGCACGGTCACTCTCTCTGCCTTGTTTATTTCCCGGCTGGCATGCTTACCCAAGAGCCGCTGGATGCTTTCCTCGGAGCGGTCAAGGCTCACCTCTATATAATCGTCACGGGCTGCCCACGGGTCTTTCAGGAACTGGCGTGACTTCTCTTCATATTTAGGCGCCACACTATCGCGGAGCCAGTCCAAGGCTTGGCGTAGCGGTGCTCGCCAGGACTGATTCCATTTCGGATGTGCGCCGCAGTTGCAGCCGCAGTCACTCAACCACCGCTCAACCCCATGGGGACAGCTCCAGGAAGTATTTTCCACAATTTCCACTTCATGGGTTGGGGGATGTTTCTCTAAATATTCACCATAGTTAGTGATTTTGGCTAGATTGTTGTTTTCGATATAGTGAAGGGCGAAGGCAAGCGCCATGTCCCCGAAGCGATGGTGATGGCCGTAGCTCTCGCCATCAGTGGCAATGTGGACCAGCTGAGGCCAGGTGCGTTCATCGGAGAAGGTGCCGGTGAGACACTTGGCAAAGTCCTCCCCGTTCTTCAGGATATCCTCAAAGGCAACCGCATGGGCAATAGGGCTGTCATAGAAGAAAAGGTTAATTTTTCGTCCCGAGGACAGGCTGAGTTCATAGGCCATGGTCGGATCAATACTTCCTCCAGTGACGTCACTCCAGGTATCGGTGCCTATCTGGCGCACCCTTCCTGCCTGGTGGGGAGCTAATATGGTAAATCTAAGCCCCAGTTCGGCCATGATATCCAGGGTCTCTAAATCAACGGCGGTCTCCGGAAGCCACATTCCCTCTGTCTTTCGTCCGAAGCGGTGCTCAAAGTCGCGGATTCCCCACCGTACCTGGGTATACTTATCCTGGCGGTTGGCTAAGGGCATTATCATGTGGTTATAAGCCTGGGCTATAGCTGAACCATGCCCGGAAAAGTTATGCTGGCTTTCCCGGTCTGCGTCAAGAATAGCCTGGTAGACTTTAGGAGAATTACCCTCCAGCCAGGTGAGTAGTGTTGACCCAAAGTCAAAGCTGATTTTGGCGTAATTATTGACAATCTGGGCAATGTATTCTTCTCTGTCCAGAATGCGTGAGGTAGCATTAGGCGCGTAACATTCGGCGGTGACGCGCTCGTTCCAGTCATGGTAGGGATAGGCTGAGTCCTGTAATTCGATTGACTCCAGCCAGGCGTTCTCGCGTGGGGGCTGGTAGAAATGGCCGTGAATACAGATATAGCGCTCCATTTAGATCTCCTTAATCAAAAGAACAAAAGTCTTGGGAAGCAAGTTGAGGGTGCTTTTACCTTTTGAGTTGAGTTGCTCTGGAATCTGGCTTCCTTTACCATGCCAGTTTACGTCAGCCGAATCCAGACGTTTGCTCCAACTTCCCGAGGGGAGGGGTAGAGGTAGTGAAGATTGAGTATCACCGAGGTTATAGACCAGAATAGCCTCGTCATTCTCATTCCAGCGGCGGACGAATAAAATTTTATCTTTCTCTTCGCCAAGCACCTCCAGAGTTTCCTTACTCAGGTGAGCTAAAGCCGGAATCTCTTTACGCAGCCGGATCAGTTCTTGATAGAACTCAAAGAGAACACGGTGCTCTCCCTCCTTAGCCAAATTATGGTTGAGTTTAGACTGCCGGAACATAGCTTCATCCTGTGGGTCAGGCGGCTCGCCCGGCCATTGAAAGGCGACAAATTCTGCCCGACGTCCCTGCCGCACCGCCTCAATTAACCCGGGATCATGGTGACTAACAAAATAGAAAAAGGGTGCTGTTTCTCCATATTCCTCACCCATGAAAAGGAGGGGAATGAAAGGTGAGAGCAGGACAATACCGGCGGCAAGCTTAAGTTCCTCTAAAGAGAGAAGCTGACTCAGGCGCTCGCTCTGGACTCGATTGCCCACCTGGTCGTGGTTCTGGGCGAAGACGACAAAGCGATGCGCCGGAATATCTCGGGAAGAAGTACCATGGCGGCGCTGCCAGTACGGGGAATATTGCCCGGAGTAGACAAAGCCCTCCCGGAATGCCTTGACCAGGTGCTCGAGCTGACCGAAGTCTTGGTAGTAGCCGTTTTGCTCACCGGTGAGCAAAACGTGCAGGGAGTGGTGAAATTCATCGTTCCACTGTCCATCCAGACCGTAGCCACCCTTTTCAGGTGGCTGAATCAGACGGGCATCATTGGCCACACTTTCGCCAATAACGTACACCTGCCGATTCAGCTGCACTGCCTGTTTATGCACCGCAGCGGCAAGCTCGGCGACAAAGGGACAGGCGGAAATATCCAGTATAGCATGAAGTGCATCCAGGCGAAGCGTATCAATATGAAACTCGGTGACCCAGTAGAGAGCGTTTTCAATGAAAAAGCGGCGAACCTCGTCACTAAGGGGACCATCGAAATTGACGGCATTACCCCACGGAGTCTGGTAGCGGTCGGTGAAATAGGGACCAAACCCCGCAAAATGATTACCTTCAGGGCCTAGATGGTTGTAGACCACATCTAGAGTTACTGCCAGACCCGCCTGATGGCAGGCGTCTATCAGTTGCTTGAGTCCGTCTGGCCCGCCATAGGAGTTCTGCACCGCAAAGGGATAAACACCGTCATAGCCCCAGTTGCGACTCCCTGGGAACTGAGCCACCGGCATCAGTTCCACCGCGGTGATGCCTAACTTCTTGAGTTTATCCAGATAGGGAATAATAGCGGTAAATGTGCCTTCTGTAGTAAATGTCCCCACATGGAGTTCATAGATAATATAGTCCTGAAGAGACAGTCCGGACCATCCCCCATCCTGCCACTGAAAGTCAGGGTCTACAACTTGAGACGGTCCGTGGACACCCTGGGGCTGGAGGCGGGAGGCGGGGTCAGGATATTCCCTCTGGTCATCCAGACGATAAAAATAGCGACTTCCCAGTTCTATCTCCTCAGCTACACAGTGGTAATAGCCTTGGGAATCCTTGGTCATAGGCAGAGCCCGTTCCACCGGCTCAATGACGTGCGCCTCCGCTGTCTGGGCGAGAGGTGCCCATACCAAGAATTGACAACGGTTGTTCCCAAGGTAGTTAGCCCCCAGGCTGCACTTCAGATTCACCGCTTTTGCCTTTCGTTCTTGAGCAACACCACTGCCAAGGGTGGCACAGTTAGATTGAGAGAATGGGGATGACCATGCCAAGGGATTGCCTCAGCGGTTGCACCGCCCATGTTCCCCTGACCGCTGCCGCCGTACTCCTTGGCGTCAGTATTCAGTAGCTCTGCCCAGAAGCCTTCCTTGGGCACGCCCACTCGATAATTAAAATGAGTGGTTGGGGTAAAATTACAAACCGAAAGTATAGCCTCATCCGTTGACTTCCCATTGCGTATGAAGCTGATGATATTCTGTTTAGAGTCACTGGCATCAATCCAGGTAAAACCGGTTGGTTCAAAATCAAGCTCGTGAAGAGCCAGCTCGCTTCGGTAGACGCGATTCAGGGCCCTGACCAGCTCTTGTATCTGAGTGTGGCACTGGTACTGAAGGAGGTGCCACTCCAGGCTCCCATCGTGATGCCATTCTTCCCACTGCCCCAGTTCTCCCCCCATGAAGAGAAGCTTCTTTGCCGGCTGGGCATACATGTAGCCTAGAAGCAGTCTCAGGTTGGCAAACTTCTGCCAGTCATCGCCGGGCATCTTGCTCAGCAGGGAGGCCTTACCATGAACGACTTCGTCGTGGGAGAGGGGCAGGACGAAGTTCTCGGTGAAGGCGTAGAGCATGCGGAAGGTCAAATCGTTATGGTGATATTTGCGGTAGATGGGGTCTTTGGCAATATACTGAAGGGTATCATGCATCCAGCCCATATCCCACTTCATGCCGAAGCCCATGCCGCCGACATAGGTCGGGCGTGACACCATCGGCCAGGCTGTAGATTCCTCAGCAATAGTCTGCACATCGGGATAATTCTTATAGATCTCTTCGTTGAACTGACGCAGGAAGGAAATGGCTTCCAGGTTCTCCCGCCCCCCATATTTGTTGGGCATCCACTCCCCCTTTTTGCGGGAGTAATCTAGATAGAGCATTGAGGCTACAGCGTCAACCCGAAGCCCATCCACATGGTATTTATCCAGCCAGAAAACGGCACTGCTGATCAGGAAGCTGCGCACCTCATTACGACCATAGTTGAAGATGTAGCTTGTCCAATCGGGATGAAAACCCTTTTGCGGGTAGGCATGTTCATAGAGGTGGGTGCCATCAAAGAAACCAAGTCCGTGCTCATCAGTGGGGAAGTGCGAGGGTACCCAGTCCAGAATGACACCGATACCGTGCTGGTGGAGATAGTCAACCAGATACATAAATTCCTGCGGGGTTCCGTAACGGCTGGTGGGGGCAAAATAGCCGGTAATCTGGTAGCCCCAGGAGCCATAGAAGGGGTGCTCCATAACCGGCAGGAACTCGACATGGGTGAATCCCATATGCTTGACGTACTCAGCGAGTTGCGGTGCCAGCTCACGGTAGGTAAGGGGGCGATGCCCTTCTTCCGGTACCCGTCGCCAAGAGCCTAGGTGTACTTCATAGATGGCAATCGGGGCGTCTAGCGCATTGTGTTGGCGCCTTTTTTTCATCCACTTTTGGTCACCCCAAGCATAATCTAGGTCCCAAACTACAGAAGCTGTTTTGGGGGGTGTCTCGCTATAAAAGGCGAAGGGGTCTGCCTTATCTACCTGGAAGCCCCGATAGCGGGAGACAATGTGGTACTTGTAAACGGCACCTTTACCGATACCAGAGATAAAACACTCCCAGATACCTGACTGCCCCCGGGGGTGCAGGGGATGACTGGCTTTATCCCAGCCATTGAAGTCACCCATCACAAATACCTGCCGCGCATCCGGTGCCCATACCGCAAAATGGGTCCCTTCCTGCTCCTCAACGGTTAGGGTGTGTGCCCCAAGTTTCTGATACAGCTGGGAATGGGAGCCTTCGTTAAAGAGGTAGATGTCATCTTCAGTCAGGAGGGCAATTTCAGATAGCACCGGTTGTCCTGCTTTCTTTACCTTCGAACCCCGCTTTGTCCGAGTTTCCTTGGTCATCTTCACTATCTATCCTTCTTACGTAATCGGTTGATTTGTTTCAGTGTATCAATTACTTGAGGCATTTGGCAAAAATCTTCAAGGCGGTAGAGCGCTTTACGTCGCCAATTGGGATACTCCTGCCTCGTGCTGGGCACGTTCTGAGGTTGTGTTTCCTGCCATAAATCCTCGAGATTAACTAGAACTGTTCTGGCTCGGCTGGCACTCAAAAAAGCCAAACAGGCATTGAGCACGGCACTGGTATCAACCAAAGCCCTCTTGAGCCAGCCCTTTTCGTGCAAGAAAGTGAGCAAAGCTTCCTTGACGGTTTGACGATATTTTCTTTCCCGTTGTGCGCTTGGTCGGTTCAAAAGACCAAACTGCTGCTTTTCTTTAATGTCCAGACCCTGCCAGAAGGCAGCGAAAGGGAACATGTCATGCGTGTTGAGACTAGCCACAGAATCCCGGGGAACCGTGGGAAGGGCTGCCCGGCGATTTGAGACAAGCTCATACTGTACCACATACATGCGGCGCAGACCGTGTCGATTCATGGCTGGTCTGACTTCGGGCGGTACTGTTCCCAGGTCCTCACCCACAATGGTGGCTTGATGACGGTGCGACTCTAAAGCCAGAATGGCATAGAGTTCCTCGGCTCGGTAACGTACGTAGACCCCCTGGCTCGCATCAAGTCCTTTGGGAATCCAGAAGAGGCGATGAAGCCCCATGACATGGTCAATACGTAAAATACTGGCATGCTTAAGGTGGTGACGAAGGCAACTGATGAGATACTGGTAGCCATCTTCTCTGATTCTCTCCGGGTGCAGTGGTGGGAATAACCAGTTCTGCCCCGAGGTGAAAACGGTATCGGGAGGGGCACCGGCAGCGGCATCCAAGGCAAAAATACTGCGCTTCCGCCACACGTCGTAACCAGCGGGGTGAACTCCCAGCGGCAGGTCAAGATAAAGCTGCACACCCTTTTCTCTGGCCTTTTCTGAAATAGAGTTAATCTGCTGATGGGCTAGCCATTGAACATAGAGGTGATAGCGTCTGTTCTCCTCGTTATAATCTCCTTCCTTGAGGATACCGTTACGGGGTGCCTGCGGCCATTTATACCACGAAGTATCATTTTTCTCACATGTAGCCCGGAAGCGGGCATAGTCCTCCACTACTGGGTTTGATTTGGCGAAATGATGAAGAGCCTCAAGACTTATTGATTTATCTTTAAAGCAACACCGGCATAGCTCTTCCAATACCTGACGCTTCAATCTCACCTGCCGTTCGTAGTCTACCAAGGGTAAATGGCGTAAAGATTTAATCTCTTCTTGAAATTGTGAAGACGAAAAAATAGCCTTTGCTTTTGGGCATTTTGACCAATCTGGAGATTTGGTGATACCGAGATAAAACTCGTTCCACATAAGTCGACTTACGGGAAGATATGGGCTTGGTCCCAAAACCTCATCGGGGAAAGCTGCCAGTAGTGGTAGAGTGGCCACCACTTGACCACCCATCCCAGCCGCCCATCCTATCAAGACTGCTAGGTCAGAAAGGTTGCCACCTCCCCAGCTTTTCTCAGAATGCAAGGCATACAGGGGGAGGAAGACTCCCCATTTTCGTTCCTCTAATTCTGGCGGAGGAGCATAAGCCCTAGTCGGTGCCGAAATGATAAGGGCCTCCTCACTCCTTCCCGGCAGTTCAAGGGTGAGCTTATGGTATCCCCAAGGTAATCCTCCGGGCAGGGTAAACTGCTTGACAATATAGCGCGTCCCTTCTATTTCCGCAGTTTCAAGAAGAGACGCATCAGCGCCGGGTAGTTCGAAATATTGCCGTTCGCCGTTTTCCAGCCTTAAATGCCCGCTTAAGGTAGCATTGGCTATTTTGTCTTTGAGACGCAACTTTAAATGGGGTGGTCCACCATTCCAGGTCACAACTACCGGCTCTAGTGATCGTCGCCATAATGCTTGCCGTCGTTCCCGCCAAGCTGAAACAATATCCTGAGAGGTGGCTACTGGGACACCCAGCACCTGAAGCACTGCCAATAGCGCCTCCCTAGACGCCGGCTGGCGACGATGGGATACATCGTAATAGGCGGTCTGCACTCCGTAGCTGTGGGCCAAGTGGTAGAGGAGCTGGACATTAGAACCAGAGTTCATTCCTCAGCTTCCAAAACCTGTAGGATGCCCTTGAGAGGCACGCTAACCCAGTCCGGCCGATTATTCAGTTCGTAGTCAATTTCGTAGATGGCCTTTTCCAGTAGATAGGTATCTAAAAGAGTTCTGATATCCTCACGGTCTTGAGGCAATATTGGTGTATCTCTCATTAGCTCTAGATATGATTTCAAGAAAGTGGCCGAGACCCAGAGATACCAGACCTGTGCCCACTCCTCCAGTACCGGTAAGTCTTCCGGTCGGAGTACGGTAGAAACCTGACCGCGCCGGGCAACGTGAGTAGCATAGTGGAAGGAGCGTATCATGCCGGCGACGTCTCGGAGGGGCGAGCGTTTTATCCGCCGCACCCCCAGTTGACGGGCTGGTTCCCCCTCAAAGTCAATGATGATGAAGTCGTTCCCGGTGTAAAGGACCTGCCCCAGGTGGTAATCTCCGTGGCAGCGGATGCGCATTCCGGCAATTTTCCGCTTGGTAATATCGTGGAAGCGTTTAATGATAACATCCTCTAAGTTCACCACCTTTTGGGCATCTGACTTCACCTCATCTGGAAGCTTTCTAAGGTGCTGGTGCAGTAGCTGCAAGACTTGAACTGTGGAGCTTCTCACCGAGTGGTAGAGGGCGCGCTGGTACATTGTGGAGAATGGATTCGGGGTAAAATCAGCATCTTCTATAGCTGATGCCAGAGTTAAGTGAAGTTCTGCCGTCCGCTGGCCCAGAAGCTGAGCTGAGACAATATAAGGACCGATCATCTCTTTCGCCAGCGGGGGGAGTTCCTCATCGACGATATCCAGCAGGGAGCTATTAGCTGGCAGTGGTATCTCTGCTTCTGAGTGCGCCAGAGCTCTTTCAAAATAATGGGCAAGAGAGTCCAGGGTGTAGCGCCAGGCATCTCCCTCATTGGGCACATAGCTATTTAAGATGCCCAGTGTTATCGGCTCACCCTCGCGGCGGTAGTATTCCAGGGCACCGGCTAACGGAGCAATGTTGGCAAAGTGCTCCTTCTCGGTGAGGAAGCGGCCAACTTCAAGTTCAGGACTGGCTCCCTCTTCCAGACGGCGGAAGAGCTTCAGAATCAACCGGGTTCCATACGCTATCGAGGTGTTTGTTTGTTCTCCTTTAAGAAGCGCCGGTTCCAGGGGTTCAGCTGCCGTGCTACGCAGTTTACGAAATGCCCTGGTGGTGGTTGCCATTATTTCTCCTCTTTCCCCCTTAAAGCGACGGCGTCGACCGATAGTCTCCAGCAAGGTGCGGTCGAAGTCCTTTTCTATCAGGGCATCATAGATAATCCCTTCATCACCGCCATTTCTACCTCCTCGCTTTAGATGGGCGATAACGGCTTGAGGTGACTCTTCTTTTACCTGACTGGCTCGAGGCTCCGTAGCAAAGGTGATAGGAAGTAGATATGTCTCTGCCTCCCCTTCCGAGTAATCTACCTGGATGATAATGAGGTAGGCTATGATACTGCCATAGGGGAAAGCAATAGCATCCCGAATATTCACCGACCGGGTGTAGCGTGCCTTACCACCGAACCAGCGCTGTTGCCTTATATGCTTCAGCAAGGCGGCGGCCAGGATAGGTCTGTTCCCTCGATTCAGCAGGTCCTTCCACTCCCGGCTAACGGTAAGGGATGGCACTAAAGTCTCCACCGGCGTGGCATGAAAATCGATTTGTTCTGCCGGCATAGGTTCCAACGAAAACCAGTAAAAGGCGTATGGGCTGAGGGTGACAGCATATGGTATCTCACCAATGGGGAGAAACTCGGCTTGCCCAAAGAGCTCAACGGGTATCCTCCCCGCGAATTCCTCAAGATTAAGGCTGGTGTGCTGGGCTAGGCGCGAAAGGTTGGCTATCACCAGTATAGTCTCGTCGTTGTAACTGCGCAGGAATGCTAGCACCTTTCGATTCTCGGGGTGAAGGAACTTTAGACTCCCGCGGCCGAAGGCTTTGTAGCGCTCTCTTAGGGCAATAATGCGCTTCATCCACCAGAGGAGAGAGTCGGGATTATTCTGTTGGGCTTCCACATTAACCGCCTCATAGTGATATTCCGGAGCAATATTAACCGGAAGGTACAGGCGCTGCGGATTGGCTCGGGAGAAGCCAGCATTGCGGTCAGCGCTCCACTGCATCGGGGTACGCACGCCATTGCGGTCGCCCAAATAGAAGTTGTCTCCCATACCGATTTCATCCCCGTAATAAATCACCGGTGTGCCCGGCAGAGAAAATAACAGCCCGTTCATCAGTTCAATCTTCTTCCGGTCATTATTAAGCAGCGGTGCCAGGCGGCGGCGGATGCCCAGATTGATGCGGGCCTGGGTATCATAAGCATAGACCCGGTACATGTAGTCCCGCTCTTCATCGGTAACCATCTCCAGCGTCAGTTCATCGTGGTTACGCAGGAAAAGCCCCCACTGGCAGGTCTCGGGGATAGGCGGTGTCTGCTGGATGATATCAATGACGGGGAATCGGTCTTCCATACGAATCGCCATAAACAAACGCGGCATGAGGGGAAAGTGATAGGCCATATGGCACTCATCCCCGTCGCCAAAGTAAGCGGCGGCGTCTTCTGCCCACTGGTTTGCCTCGGCGAGCAGCAGGCGATTTTTAAATTGCCCATCGACATAACGTCTTACTTCTCTGAGGAAAGCATGGGTCTCCGGTAAGTTCTCGCAATTGGTACCCTCACGCTCGTAGAGGTAGGGTACCGCGTCCAGGCGAAGCCCGGACACACCCAGGTTAAACCAGAAATTTATTATTTTCAGAATAGCCTGCCGTACCAAAGGATTATCGTAATTAAGGTCGGGCTGATGTGAGTAGAAACGATGCCAGTAGTAAGCCCTCGCCATGGGATCCCAGGTCCAGTTGGATGACTCAAAATCCTTAAAGATAATCCGGGCTTCCTTGTATTTATCCCAGGTATCACTCCAGACGTAGAAGTCACGCCACTGGCTTTCTGAAGCCGC